>FWWM01001128.1_pt1 | contig 83320 bp, 61 predicted proteins | sample 2228351 | NCBI WGS metagenome assembly FWWM01 (sample SAMEA103939774, study PRJEB20133) | metagenome | reverse complement strand
CGAGGCCCAGCGCCGCACCGAGGAACGCCTGAACGCCCTCGCCGAGGCCCAGCGCCGCACCGAGGAACGCCTGGACGCCCTCGACGAGGCCCAGCGCCGCACCGAGGAACGCCTGGACGCCCTCGCCGAGGCCCAGCGCCGCACCGAGGAACGCCTGGAGCGGCTGGAAGCCACCGTCCAGGCCCTCGCCGAGGCCCAGCGCCGCACCGAGGAGCAGGTTCAGGCTCTCGTCGGGGAGATGATCGTGGTCAAACGCGACATCAAGACCCTCAAGGACGACATGGGCTCGGTCAAGGGGCGGCTGCTGGAGATAGACTACCGCGAAAAGGCCCCCGCCTATCTGGGCCGCCGGATGCGCCGGGTCCGCGTCCGCTCCCTGGTAGACCTGTTGGACGACCTGGAGGCCCACCTTTCCCCGGAGGAGGTAGACGAGGTCTGGCGCCTGGATCTCCTCGTTGAAGGGGTTCTGGGCGAGGTGGGTGAGGTCTGGCTGGCGCTGGAGGTCTCCTCTGTAGTGGACCGACACGACGTGGAGCGGGCGCTGCAACGGGCGGCGCTGTTGCGACGGCTGGGCCGGCCGGTACTGCCGGCCGTGGCCGGAGAGGCCGTGACCGAGAGGGGGGGCGAACTGGCCCGCTCCGCCGGGGTCGTGCTCCTGGAAGATGGCCGGAGCCGCTTCTGGGAGGAGGCCCTGGCCGCGCTGTCCCGCTAGAACCGGCCGGGCTTGCCCGAAAACGCCGGCCGCTTTCCGGCCGGCATCGCTTTTTGAGAAAGGAAAGAATGACGTTGACCTGCCGAACTGCCCTGCGGCCGGCCCTGGCCAGCCTGGCCCTGCTCCTCCTGCTGGTCGGGTTCCTTCCCCCACCGAGCGAGAGCGCCCCACCCATCTCACGGCAGGAGACCTTTCTCGTCTACCTGCGCGAGCAAGCCGACCTGCGGCCGGCCCTCCACATCCGCGATTGGGAGCAGCGCGGCCGCTTTGTCCTGGAAGCGTTGCGGAAAACCGCTGCCCGCAGCCAGCCGGCCGTCCTCTCTGCCCTCCACGCCCTGCAACAGGCCGGTCACGTTTCCACTGTGCAACCCTATTACATCCTCAATGCCGTCCTCTTTTCCGGCGACCGGGAGGCGGCCCGGACCGTCGCCCACCTGCCTCAGGTGGCCGCGGTCTACCCGGCCGGCCCGCTCCTGCCGGTCGCGCCGGTGGTGGAGCAGGCCCCCTCCCCACCCCCCCAGGCGGTGGAGTGGAACATCACCCGCATCCGCGCCGACCAGGTCTGGGCCACCTACGGCATCACCGGCACGGGAATTGTCGTGGCCAACATTGACAGCGGCGTCGAGTATGTCCACCCCGCCCTGGTGCGGCAGTACCGCGGCAACCTCGGCGGCGGCCTCTTTGAGCACGACTATAACTGGTGGGACCCCAGCGACCAGTACGACTACCCCGCCCCCATCTCCGGGCCCTACCCCCTGGGCGCAAGCCACGGCACTCACACGATGGGCGTCCTGGTCGGCGACGACGGCGCGGGCAACCAGATCGGCGTCGCGCCGGGGGCGCGCTGGATCGCCGCCTATGGTTTTTCCGGGATTGACGGCCTCCTCTCCGCCGCCCAGTGGATGCTGGCCCCCTGGCAGGTGAACGACTTTGACCCCGACCATCCTACCGCCGACCCGGCCAAACGGCCCCACGTGGTCAACAACTCCTGGGGTGCGCCGGGGGGCTCGCTCCTCTTTGCCCCGATTCTGGAGGCCTGGCAGGCCGCCGGGATCGTCGGCTCCTTCGCCGCCGGCAACAACGGCCTGCGCGGTTGCGGCACCCTCATCTCCCCCAGCGACAACCCCGGCGCCCTGAACGTCGGCGCGACCGACACAAGCGACGGCAGCGCCTTCTTTTCCTCCCGCGGCCCCAACGCCCTGCAGCCCTGGCTGGGGCGTTATGGCATCGGCCCGCAGATCACCGCGCCGGGGTACCCCATCCGCACCAGCGACCCCGGAGGCGGCTACACCGTCAGCGGGGGCACCTCCTTTGCCAGCCCCCACGCGGCCGGCGTCGTCGCCCTGCTCTGGTCGGCCGAGCCGGACCTGGTCGGCCGGGTGGACGAGACGCTCGAACTACTCCGGGCCACCGCCCTCCCCCGCACCTCGGCCGAGACGTGCGGCGGCGTTCCCGGAAGCCAGGTGCCGAACAACACCTTCGGTTGGGGCCGGCTGGATGCCCTGGCTGCTGTGGAGATGATCTGGCAGGCCGGCACCCTGGCCGGCCGGGTGAGCGCCGCCGACGGCTCCCCCCTCCCCGAAGCGCACGTGCTCGCTTCCCGGAACGGCTACACCCTCACCGCCCCCACCGACCCGGCCGGCCGCTACGCCCTCCCCCTCGGCCAGGGGGCCTATACCGTCACCGTGCGGGCCTACGGTTACGCGCCGTGGATGGCGGCCGGCGTCACCGTCCAGCAAGACCTGACCACCACGCTGACGGTTACCCTGACCCCCCGCCTGACCTACTCTCTCACCGGGGTGGTGCGCGGAGCGGACGGCGAGCCGGTGCCGGCCCAGGTCGGCCTGTGGGATACGCCCCTGTTGGTGACCGCCAGCCTGGAAAGCGGGGCTTACAGTATGACCGTTGCCGAGGGCGCCTACGAGATGCGCGTCGTCGGAGCCGGCTATTTTCCCCAGGAGCGCACCGTCACCGTCACCGACAACCTGACCGAGGAGGTGACGCTACAACCCCGCCTGACCTACTATATCCGGGACAACCGCTCCCCCTGCGGCCCGCCCTTTGCCTGGATAGACGCCACCGACGGCACGGCCCACAACATCGGCTTTCAGGAGCATTTCTCCATCTACGAACCCACCCTGCCACCCTTTCCCTTCTACGAGGGGGCCTACAACCTTTACTATGTCAGTTCCAACGGCTTTCTCTCCTTCGGAGAAGGCTACCCCGAACACAGCCAGGACCTGCCCACCCTGGTCCTCCCCTTCGAGGGGCCGGCCAACAACGCCATCTATGCCTTTGAGGAGGTGTTCAACCCGGCCTACGGCGGGCAGGGGGTGATCTATCACAAGGTGGTGGAGGGTCGCTACCTGGTGGTCGAGTTCTACCAGGTGGAGCACTGGGTCAGTGGCTTTCCGGAGACCTTCGAGTTCGTTCTGGACACAGCCACGGGGGCGGTTCTCCTACAGTACCTGGAGGTCAGCCGGCCGGAGTTGGCCACCGTTGGGGTGGAGGACGCCGACGGCTCCGACGGCGCGCTCTATGCCTACGCCGGTTCGCGGCCGCTCACCGACGGCCTGGCAGTGGCCTTTTACCCCGTCTTTGGGCCGCCGCCGGTTGAACAGGCCCCCGGCGGGGTCTGGGGAACGCTCTCGGGAACCGTTTACCTGAGTGGGACGATGGCGCCGGCGGCCGGCGCGCCGGTGACGGCGGCTTCGTTCCTGCACACCCTGACCACCACGACCGATGCGGCCGGCCGCTACCGCTTTGCGGGGATTTGCGCCGACCTCTACCGCCTGCAGGCCGAACGGTGTGGTCAGGTTGGGGAACCGGTCCAGGCGCGGATGCGCCGCCCCGACGACATCGTTCGGGCCGACCTCGCCGTCCCGCCCTGCCCCCCGAACCCCGTCCTGACCAAGACGGTAACGCCGGGCACCGTTTCCCCCGGCGGTTTCCTGACCTACACCCTGACCTACGCCAATCGGGGGGAGCAGGACCTCCGCGATGCCCTCCTCTCCGACCCCCTGCCGACGGAAGTGCTCTACATCACCTCGGCCCCGCCGGCCGGCTACCGCGACGGTCTGCTCACCTGGACCGTCGCGGTCTCGGCGGGTGGGGTGGGGGAGGCAGTCGTGGTCGGCCGGCTGGTCGAGGAGGTCACGCCCGGCCGGCGGGTGACCGACGCGGCCTACCTCTCCTGGGAAGGGGCGGCCCTTTCGGCAACGGCCGCCCTGACGGTGGGCGAGCGGCCCTGTCGGGAGGTGGAGGGGCCGGCGATCGGGTGGGTGCCGGCGACACCCCGGCCGGAGCAGCTGGTGACCTTCAGCGCGACGGTGGTGGCGGGTGACGCGCCGATCACCTTCACCTGGGCCTTTGGGGATGGGGGAACGGGGCCAGGGGCATTGGTCAGTCACACCTACGCCCTGCCGGGGACCTATACCGTCATCCTGACCGCAACGAACTGCGCCGGGGCCGGCCGGGCGGCAGTTCGGGAAGTGCTGACGGTGCTCCCCTGGCGCATCTACCTGCCGCTGATTCTGCGATCATGGCCGTAAGGGGAGCAGGCCCAACCCCCCAAAGGCCGGATTTCGCTCAATTTTTGGGGAAATCTGCGGCAGGATAAGCACGGCCTCAGCAGCCCATCGCCGAGCCCACCCTCCTACAGGCCAGGTTGCCCTCAGTGCCCACCTGTGCTAAGATAGGGAGCAGGTATCGAGCCCAGGAGGATAGACCATGCTCATCCGCAGCCGCGCTCCGTTGCGCATCAGTTTCGCCGGCGGGGGCACCGATGTGGAACCGTACCCCCGCGAACGGGGAGGAGCCGTCCTCTCGGCGACGATGGACAAGTACGCCTATGCCACCCTGCGCCCCCGGCAGGACGGCCAACTCTGTGTGAAATCGCTGGACTATGATGTGGTCGCCAGGTACAACGTCAACGGCCGTCTGCCCTACGACGGCGAACTGGACCTGGTCAAGGCGGTTGTGCGCACGATGGGCGGCGGCAGCGGGCTGGACCTTTTCCTGCACAGCGACGCTCCTCCGGGATCCGGCCTGGGCTCCTCCTCCACGATGGTCGTGGCCCTGATCGGGGCCTTTGACCGGTGGCTGGACCGCTCGCTGGAGGAGTACGAGATCGCCCGGCTGGCCTATCAGATCGAGCGGGTCGAGTTGGGCGTCCCCGGCGGCTGGCAGGACCAGTTTGCCGCCGTCTTTGGGGGGTTCAACTTTATCGAGTTCTTGGGCGACGAGATCGTGGTCAACCCACTGCGGATCAAGCGCAGCATCCTCCATGAACTGCACTATCGCCTGCTGCTCTGCTACACCGGGCGCACCCGCCTTTCCGGCCGCATCCTGGACCGGCAGATCGCCGGGTATGTGGAGAAACGCCGCGACGTCGTGGCCGCTCTGGACGCGATCAAGGCGATCACCATCCAGGCCAAAAACGCCCTCCTCCAGGGCCGGTTGGACGATTTCGGCCGGCTGCTCTATGAGGGCTGGGAGCAAAAGAAACGGCTGGCCTCGGGAATCACCGATACCTCGATTGACGCCCTTTACGAGGTCGGGGTCAAGGCCGGGGCGATCGGGGGAAAACTGCTCGGGGCCGGCGGGGGCGGCTATCTTCTTTTCCTCTGCCCCTTTGAGCGCAAACACCTCATCGCCCAGGCCCTGGAAGAGGCCGGCGGCCAGGTGGTTCCCTTTAACTTTGACCTACGGGGCCTGCAGGTGTGGAGGGTCGCCGATGCGCATTGACATCCTCACCCTCTTCCCGGAGATGTTTGCCGGGCCGTTGGGCGAAAGTATCGTCGGCCGCGCCGCCCGGGAGGGGCGGGTGGAGATCCTCCTCCACAACATCCGCGACTGGGCCCACGACCGCCACCGCACCGTGGACGACTATCCCTACGGTGGGGGGGCGGGGATGGTGCTAAAGGCGGAACCGCTCGGCGCGGCGATCGAGGCGGTGCGCAGGATGGGCCGGCCGGCCCCGGTCATCCTCCTGACCCCGCAGGGCCGCCTCCTCCGCCAGCCGTTGGTGGAGGAACTGGCCGGCCGGCCGCGACTCATCCTGGTCTGCGGCCACTATGAAGGAGTGGACGAACGGGTGCGCCTGCTCCACGTGGATGAGGAGGTCTCGATCGGAGACTATGTGCTGACCGGCGGGGAAGTGCCGGCCATGGTCCTGGTGGATGCGGTGGTTCGCCTGCTGCCGGGGGTGATCGAGGGGGCCTCGCTGGAGCAGGAATCGCACCACAGCAACCTGCTGGAGCACCCCCACTACACCCGGCCGGCCACCTATCACGGCCTGACCGTCCCTCCCGTGCTCCTCTCCGGCCACCACGCCGAGATCGTCCGCTGGCGCCGCCACCAGTCGCTGCGCCGTACCCTCCTTCGCCGACCCGACCTCCTAGAAGAGGCCGCCATCACCCCGGAGGAGCGCGCTTTTCTTGAAGAACTGCGCCGGGAAGTGGGACTGCAAGGCACGGCCCAGCAGGCCTCCTCGGCCCCGCCCCGCCTGCTCCTGGCGACGAACAACCCCGGCAAGGTGCGCGAGTACCGGGAGATTCTGCGCGATCTGCCGGCCACCCTGGTTACCCCGGCCGACCTGGGGTTGGACCTGCAGGTGGAAGAGACCGGCCAGACCTACACCGAGAACGCCATCCTCAAGGCCCGCGCCTACGCGCAGGCGGCCGGCCTGGTCGCCCTGGCCGACGACTCGGGCCTGGAGGTGGATGCCCTGGAGGGCGCACCCGGCCCGCGCTCCGCCCGCTACGGCGGGCAACGCAACAGCCGGACCCGCTACCAACTTTTGCTCAAGCAGATGGAAGGCCTCCCGGAGGCCCGGCGCGGCGCCCGCTTTCGCTGCGTCATCGCCATCGCCACGCCTGCGGGCCGGGTCTATACCACCGAGGGGGTCTGCCCGGGCCGGATCGCCCGCGAGCCACGCGGGAGCGGTGGTTTCGGCTATGACCCCATCTTTTGGCTGCCCGGCCAGGGCAAGACGATGGCCGAACTGGACCCGGAGGAGAAAAACCGCATCAGCCATCGGGGCCGGGCCGGGCGGAAAGCGATTCCCCTGTTGCGAGAGGTTCTTGGGGTGTAGAGAGAGCAAGAGGCAAGAAGCAGGAGGTAACAATGACCGCTCTTCTCCTGATCGGAAACAAGTCGGATGACACTCTTGCGTTCGTGGACCCGGAGACGCTCCAGGTCTGCGGCCTGAGCCCCACCGGACGGGGCCCGCACGAGGTCGTCGTCGCCCCGGACGGCCGGCGGGCCTATGTGGCCAACTATGAGGGGCCGGGGGATACCCTCTCGGTCATCGAGATCGCCACCATGTCGGAGCAGGGCCGGATTCCCCTGGACCCCTACCGGGGGCCGCACGGGATGGCCTTCCACCCGGACCGCAAGACCCTGTATGTCACCTGCGAGCGCAGCCAGGCCGTCGTGGCCATAGACAGCAGCACCGAAACGGTCGTGCAGGCCTTTGAAACGGGTCAGTCTTACACCCACATGCTTGCCCTCACCCCCAAGGGGGACAAACTCTACACCGCCAATATCGGCAGCGGCAACAGCACCGTCATTGACCTGACGGCCGGCACCGTTCTGGGGCAGATTTCTACCGGCGAGGGGTGCGAGGGAATCGCCGTCCGCCCAGACGGGAAGGAGGTCTGGACGACCAACCGCGCCGCCGACACCCTTTCGGTCATTGATCTGGCGACCGACCGGGTGGTGGAGACGCTCCCCTGTCCCGGTTTTCCGATTCGGGTGCAGTTCCTGCCGGACGGCCGGCGGGCGTTGGTTTCCTGCGCCCGGGCCAACCAGGTGGCCGTCTGGGATGTGGCCACGCGGAGCGAGATCGAGCGAATCGAGATCGGCGCGGTGCCGATCGGGCTGTTGATCGAGCCGGGGGGCCGGCGGGCTTATGTGGCCAACACCGAGGCCGACATGGTGGCCGTGCTGGACCTGGAATCGCTCCGTATCGTCGGGCAGATCGAGGCCGGCCGAACGCCGGACGGCATGGCCTGGGTTACAGGTTAGCCGACCACCTCCTCAAAGAGGCGCAAAAAGTTCAGGCCCAGCACCTTCTCGACCACCCGTTCGGACCAACCCCGGCGGAGCATGCCCTCGGTCAACCGGGGCAGGTGGCTGACGTCGGGGATGTCGTGAAACTGGCGGCCGGGGTCGCCAAAGCCAAACCCGTCAAAATCGCTGCCCAGGCCCACATGCTCCTCGCCGGCCACCCGGAGCAGGTGCTCGATGTGGTCAAGGAGCCGTTCCAGGCTAGCCCCCTTGGGGGCGATAAAGGAGGGCACAAAGGTCGCCCCGATGACCCCTCCTCCCTGGGCGATTGCCCGAATCTGCTCGTCGGTCAGGTTGCGGGGGTGCTCGCAGAGGGCGTAGGCGTTGGCGTGGGAAGCAACGACCGGGGCCTGGCTCACCCTGAGCGCGTCCTCCACCCCCGGCGGGGCCAGGTGGGCCACATCCACGACCATGCCCAGGCGGTTCATCTCGCGGACGACCTCCCGGCCCAGGTCGGTCAGGCCGCGGGCCCCCTCCACGCCGGTGCCGTCCCCCAAAAGGTTCCGTCGGCTCCAGGTCAGGGTAAGCAGGCGCACTCCCAACCGATAAAAGATGCGCAGGGCGGCGAGCGGCCTGTTGCCCAGGGCGGCCCCGCCCTCGATTCCCAGGATGGCGGCGATCCGGCCCTCCTCTTTGGCCCGGCGGATATCGGCCGCCGAGGTGGCCAGTTCGACGGCCGGCCGGTTCGACTCCACCTCGCGGTAAAAGCGGTCCAGCAGGAGCAACGCCTGCTCGACCGCCCGGTCCGGGAGATGGGTATTCTCTACAAAAAGGGCCAAGACCTGCGCCGTCACCCCACCCTCCCGCAACCGGGGCAGGTCGGCATGCCCCTGTTCCGAACGTTCCCCCCAGGTACGGCCCGTCCGTTCCAGCCCCAGAATCGTATCGCAGTGGGCGTCAAAGACAATCGCCCGCCGGTGCAACGCCAACGCCTTTTCCGAGAGCGGTTCCATCGTCTTTCTCCTGTTCAACCTGGTAGCGCTATGCTGTATCCACAGAAACTGCCCGTTGGGGCCTGTCGGCTTGGCCGACAGGGGAAAACGGGTGCGGCACAACGTGTCGCGCTTTCCTCTCCTCACACAATGAGGGCTGCGCAACAAGTCCTGTCTCGACGGCCAAGAACATGTGTACCATCATGATTCCGAGGCACGGCTCGGGCGAGCCGCCGCGTAAAGGGCTCCTCGTGCCTGAACGGTTGCGAGTACAATTCAGGCCGAGGTCGCAGAAAGCCGTCGGCTTGCCGACGAGGATGTCACCTCACCCCTCAGAATGCGCTGGGGGGCCCCAGTCACCAACCGGCGGGCCTCCTCCTCGCCGACGAGCCGGCCGGCCACCTCCACCGCCGGACCGAGCAGCGGCAGGCGGACCCCGCTCGCCTGGTGACCATCGGAGGCCAGACAGTGCACCACCCCCCGCTCCAAAAGCCAGAGGGCCGTTCGCTTTGCCGCCGGGCCGGCCCCACCGGTCAGGCTGGAGGCCATCACCTGGAGCAGGCTCCCCCGCTCGACCAGGGGGAGGAGGAGTTGTGGGTCTCTGTGCACATAGGAATATCGTTCCGGGTGGGCTAGAATCGGCCGCCACCCGGCCACCTGCATCTGAAAGAGCACCTCATCCGCATAGAGCGGGTACTGGGAAAAGGGCAGCTCGACCAACACATAGGGGCCTTGTGCCAGCGGGTGCGCCCACCCCTCCGCCAACCACGCCCCGATGGCCGGTTCCAGGGGAACCTCCATGCCGGGGTAAAGACACAGCGACACTCCGGCCTGACGAAACGTTTCTTCCAGACGCTGCACCTCCTCCTGCAGCCGTTCGGCGGTGTGCTCGGGCGGACAAATTTGCCACCAGTCGGTAGCGTGCGGCGTGACCACTACGGCGCGCACCCCATCGTCGTAGGCCATCCGGGCCATCGCCAGGCTTTCCTCGATCGTGGCCGGGCCGTCGTCCACGCCGGGGAGGAGGTGGCAGTGCAGGTCAATCATCGCCGGCCGCTCCAGAGCAGCAACCCCAACAGCGGCACCGCGGCCCGCTCCAGCGACTCCAGGGCCGCCAGCACCTCCCGCCGACGCACACGGCCGGCCGGGGCAACCAGCAGGACGGCATCGCTCTGGGCCAGCGGAAAGAGCGCCTCCGGGACATGCCGGGGGGAGGGCAGCCGCAGCAGGACCAGGCCGGCCTGCGCCCGCAGGTCGGAAACGCGCTCGGCCAGCCGCCGCAGGGCCAGGGCCTGCCCCGACTGACTCAGCGGTTCAGCGGAGGAAAGGACGGACAGCCTTTCCTGGGCAGTCGGGAGCGTCTCCAGGGGGCGGTCCTGTTGCAGCGCGGAGAGCAAGCCGGCCGGCTCCAGCGAAAAGGGGCGGTGCAGGGCAGGGCGCTCCAGGTCCCCCTCGACCAGGAGCACGGAGCGACCCCCCTGGGCGACGACGACCCCCAGGCCGGCCGGCAGGTGCGGCGGAATCTCCTCCGGCTGCACCGCAGCAAGTGCCCAGAGGGTCCCTGGCGGGGTTTTCCTTTTTACAGAAAAAAAGAGGAGGGCGTACAACCGGTGCAGGGCCGCCGCGGCCTCCCCATCCGGTTGCGCGAGCGGGGCCGGCGGGCCGTCTCCGGCAGACAGCGAAATTCGCCAGACCGGTAGGCCCAGACGGACGGCCGCCTCCTGCGGGTCGCGCAGGGTGTCGTCCAACTGGTCCCACACAAAGATCAGCGGCAGGCCCAGGATCGCCCCCAGGATGGCGCCGGCCAGGGTGTTCAGGGCCGTACGCGGACCGGTCGGTGCGGTGGGCCGGCCGGCCGGTGAAAGCAGATAGACGTAGATGCGGTCCACCCCGATCTGGGTGCGGTTGAACTTCTCCACCCACTCCTGAAAGACCCCGGCCAGGGCGTTGGCCAGGTCGGCAGCCCGCTGGGGGTCGCCGTCCTGCACCTGGATGACGATTCTGCCCTCGTCCGGCACGATCTGGACGTAGGTGCGCCCCAACAGGTCGGCCGGCGACAGGTCCACTCCCAACCGTCCCAGGGCCTGTTCGGCCAGAGGTGGGGAGAGGAGCACGGCCCGAAAGGTCTGCATCCGCTCCTTGGTGTACACGCCCAGGCTCCAATCGGCCCGACCGGGCAGGAGCACCACCTCCGCCTGCGCCTGGTAGGTCGTCGGCTGGAGGCCGCTGTAGAGCCAGGCCACCAGTGCGGCCAGCGCGGCGACCAGGAACGCCACCCACCAGCGACGACGCAGGACCTGCCAGACCTCCCACCAGGACATCGCTTACCCTCCTGGGGCTGCTTCTGTGACCTCCGGCCGACTGCCAGAGGGAAAAACGGTCGGCCTTGTGGGACGGCCACGCCGGTGCAGGCTCCACTGTTCCGAGACAACGGGTTCCATCCTACGCTGAAAGGAGGTTGTGTCAAACTGTTCCGCGTGCGCCCGGATGGCCTGCGGGTCAAACTCCCCGTCGCGAAAGGATTGCAGCACCCCGGCCAGGGCGGCGACCTCCTGGGTGGGGAAAAAGAGGCCCGTTTTCCCCACCACGACCGTCTCCAGGGCCCCGCCGGCGGCGTAGGCGATCACCGGCCGGCCGCAGGCCATCGCCTCCAGCGGGCTGATGCCGAAATCCTCCTCACCGGGAAAGATATAGGCCCGGCAGTCGCGGTAGAGGTGGCGCAGTTCCCCCTCCGAGACCCGCCCGCGAAACTCCACCGTGGGGCCGGCCAATCTCCTGAGCCGCACTTGATCCCGCCCCTCCCCGTACACGATCAGCGGCAGGCCCAGTTCGCTGCAGGCCCGCACCGGCAGGTCAAACCGCTTGTAGGGGACCAGCCGCCCCCCGGTCAGAAAGTAGCGACCCTTCCCCTGGGCCGGCGGGAAGGAGGCCACCGGCACCGGCGGGTGGATGACGACGCTCTCCCGGCGGTAGTACCGGGCGATGCGGCCGGCCACGGTGCGCGAGTTGGCGATAAAGGCATCCACCCGCGTGCTTGCCGCGACGTCCCAGGTGCGCAGACGGTGGAGAAGTGGCGCCAGGAGGCGACGGAGCAGTGGTCCCACCTGCTCGTGCTCCAGGTAGGACGCCGTGTTCCAGAGAAACCGGGGCACATTGTGGCAATAACAGATGTGCAGCGAGCCATCCGGGGGGAGCACCCCTTTGGCAAAAGAACTGCTCGAACTGAGAATCAGGTCATAGCCGCGCAGGTCGAACGATTCAAAAGCCAGCGGATACCAGCCCAGGTAAAGGCGAAAGAGGCTGCGCCGACCGGGGAACCGCTGCATAAAAGAGGGACGTACATCCCAATCGCGCCACCTCGGGGGCAGGGCGCCGGGGACATGGATGGAGGTAAAGATGGGAGCCTGGGGAAAAAGGTCGTGCAGGACCTCCAGTACCCGTTCGGCCCCGCCGTACTGGTTCAGATAGTCGTGGACCAGGGCAACCCGCATCGGGCCTCCTTGTCGAAAACCTGCCCATCTATTATACCATGCCCTCGGAAAAGGGCAAGCCCGAATAGACGGCTAAAGCATGAAAGAAACGGCCATGCCCCCGCTTGGTTTCAGGGGCAAATTGTGCTACAATCTACGACAGAGGTTCGCAGGAGGCAAGCGGTGGATCGCCAGGCCCCGTCTCGGAGAGAAGACCAGGCCGCCGAACGGGCCCTCCAGAGGTTGAAGCGTGGAGCGGTCCCGGCGGAGCCCTCCGCCCTCCAAAGGCTGGTCGAGGCCGGCCCGACGGTCATCCCCGGCCTGCTCCAGGTTCTGGCGCAGGGGGACGGGAGCGGCCGGCTGGAGGCGATTCGCCTCTTGGCCCAGATCGGTGGGCAGGAGGTCTTGGCCCCGTTGTTTGCCGCGCTGGACGACCCCGACTGGCAGGTCCGTCGGGAGGCAGTCTGGGCCCTGGCCCGCCTGGGCGACCCCCGCTCCATCGCGCCGCTCGCCGCCGCCCTGGGCGACTGGTGGAGGCCGGTACGGCAGGCCGCCGCCGGGGCGATCGCCGCCTTTGGGCCGGCCGCCCTGCCCACCATTCAGGCAGTGCTCCGCGAGGCCACCTGGCCGCCGGCCCTGCGCGCCGCCGCCTCCGCCCTGGCCCAGATCGGCCCCCCGGCAATCCCCGATCTGGTGCGGGCTCTCCTGGACGAGAACCCCCTGCTCCGCCGCCTGGCCGCCGAGGCGTTGGGTCAGATCGGCGACGCCCGGGCCGTCCCCCACCTGATCGTTGCCCTGAAGGACCAGGAGGTGACGGTGCGCCGCGCGGCCGCCGAGGCGTTGGGACAGATCGGCAAGGAACCCTCCATCCCGGCCCTGCTCGACGCCCTCTGGGATCAGGCCGGCCCGGTTCGCCGGGCCGCGGCCGGCGCGCTGGAGCGGCTAAAGTGGCAACCCCGTTGGGACGAGACGGGGGCGGCCTACTGCGCCGCCCAGGGCCTCTGGAGTACCTGTATCCGCCTGGGCACGCTGGCGGTGCGCCCGCTGCTCCTGTTCCTGCAGGATGAGGAGGCCGTCGCGCGCCGCGCCGCCGCCTCCGCCCTGGGGCAGATCGGCGAACTGCGGGCCCTGCCGGCCCTGGCCCAGGCCCTCCAGGACCCCGACGCCCTGGTGCGCAAGGCCGCCGCCGAGGCCCTGGGCGCGCTGGAAGACCCCCGCGTCCTGCCCCTCCTGGCCGCCGCCCTGAAAGAAGAGCCGGCCGAGCCCACCCGCCAGGCGATGGCCCGACAACTGCGCCGGTTGAGCGTCCTGCGGATGGGCCTGCGCCCCCGCGAGGAGACCCCCGCACCTCCGCAAGAGGCCGCGATGGAACCCAAGCCGGCCGGGCCGGTTGAGGAGGTTGCCCCGCCCGCACCGCCGGCCCCGCCCTTCTTCCCCTGGGCCGTCCCCTTGCTGAACCTGAGCGGTCTGGGCCTGGGGTACCTCTACATACGCCGCCGGGGCCGCTGGCTGCTGGGGTTGCTTCTCCTCCTGGGGCTCGTCGCCCTGGCCGGCCCGGCTCAGGTGGTCCTGCCCCCGCCGGTGGCCGTCCTCCTCCCGCTCCCGGCCTTGCTCTGGGGTGTGGTGGACGGCTGGCGGCTGGCCCGGAGGCCGCAGGAACAGGGGCCGGCCCTGCTCTTCCGGGGCGGGTTGCTCCTGCTTCTGGGCCTGCTCCTCCTGGCGGTCGAGGCGGTGGGGCTGTGGGTCGGCCTGGAGGCCGGCCGGCAGGCCCTCGACGCCGGCCTGGCCGCCTACCACCAGGCCGACTGCCGGACGGCCCGGTCCCACCTACAGGCAACCCTTTGGTTCCCCCTGCTCCCCCGGTGGGGGCAGGGGATGACGGCCAACCGGGTCTGCGGGCTGCTCCTGCGGGCAGAGGAGGCCCTCGCCGCCGGCGACACCGCCTCCGCCCTCACCACCTATGAGGAGTTCCTCCGGCGCTTCCCCGATTCCCCGCCGGTCGCGGCCGCCCGCCAAGGCGCCGCCGCCGCCCTGGCCGGGCAGGCCGGCCAACTCGCCGACCAGGGGAACCTGGCCGGGGCGATCGAAACCGGACGACGCCTCCTGGAGGAATACCCCGCCACGGCCGCTGGGCAGAACGCCCCCGCCCTGCTCGTTGACCTCTACCTGGAGCAGGCCGTTCAACTGGAGTCGCAGGGGGCCTACAGCGAAGCGATTGCCCTCTACGAGACGGTGCTGGGGACCTACCCCCAGATCCCCGCCGCCACCGAGGCCCTGACGGCGGTCGTCCAGGCCCACCGCCGCCAGGCCGGCCGGCTACGCGACCCGGGCCGGCCGGCCGAGGCGATCGCCCTTTACACCCGCCTTCTGGAGCGCTACCCCCGGGAAGCGGCCGCGGCCACTCGGGCGATCGCCGCAACCCACCTGGAATGGGCCGGCCAACTGCGTCGGGAGCAGGCCTATGGCGCGGCGGTGGACCACTACCAGACGGTCCTCATCCACTACGCCGAGACCCCCGCGGCCCAGAGCGCAGCGCGAGAACTGCCCGTAACCTACCTGGAATGGGGCACCCACCTGCGCCGGGCTGCGCTGTACCCGGCGGCGATCGGCCGCTACCAAAACCTCCTGGACGAGTATCCCGACAGCCCGGCGGCGGCCGAGGTCCCCGACGAGATCGCCCACACCTGCCTCGCCTGGGGCCAGGCCCTCTACGCCCAGGGGCAATACCGTCAGGCGATCGAAACCTTTGCCCTGACGGAGGCATACACCGATGAATCCGCCCTCCTGGAAGCGGCCCGCCAGGGGTATGAGCAGGCCGTCCGCGCCCTGGCCGCCGACCGGGGCGAGCAGGGGGGGCAGGTGATGGAGGAGGCCGTGACCCAGGTCTGCGCCGGCCGGCCGGCCGCCTCCCCTGCCGTAGCCCTCTTTGACGCCTCTCGCCGGTTGCACAGCAACAGCAGCGCCATCCCCCTCCCCGACGACCTCCGCGCCCGCCGCCCGGGCGAGTTCCACTACGCCCTCTGCCTGGAAGTACAGGCCGAGGAGGTCTCCCAATGCCCCTACAGCGACGGCTACCTACTGGTGCGCAGACGGACCGTCTGGCAACTGCGACTGCGAGACGGCCGCACCGCCGAGGTCCTGGCCGAACGACGCCTTAGCGGCCCCCTTCCCCCCGACTGCCCGGACGTGCACCCCTTCCTGGAGCCGGTCGAGTACCTGGACGGCGCCTCCCCGGAGGGCGAAGCGGTTCTCTCCTGGCTGTGGGGGGTGCTTCCCTAAAGCAGTTGAACGTTCAAAAGTTTTTCTGCCGGTTCATCCATGGGTACTCGGTACGAACTTGCCGTGTACTCGAGCCAACAGGGCGACTCGTCCCCGCCAGGCGTAGCGCAGGTCCCGGCCCACCGGGAGAAGGCCCACACCATCCTGGAACAACCGGGGGCTGAGGGAGAACGCAAACAGGTCCTCCGCCCGCTGGCCGGAGAAATTGGATGTGAGGTTGCGCATTGGGCCGGGATGTAGTACAATAAAGGCGGGTCGAGAAGGCTCGCTCCGAATCGGTGACACGCAGGCGGGAGGAGCACGGATGGCCGGACAGGTTCTCTATCGGAAATGGCGACCGCAGCGGTTCGAAGAGATTATCGGCCAGCGTCACATCACCCAGACGCTGCAACGGGCCCTTTCCTCCGGCCGCATTGCCCACGCCTACCTCTTTACCGGCCCCCGTGGCACCGGCAAGACCTCCACCGCCCGCATCCTGGCCAAGGCGGTGAACTGCACCGGCGTGGACCCCTCCGGGAACGACCTGCCCCCCTGTAACACCTGCCCCACCTGCGTGGCGATCAATGAGGGCCGTCTGGTAGACCTGATCGAGATTGACGCCGCCTCCAACCGCGGCATTGACGAGGTCCGCGACCTGCGCGAACGGGTGCGCTTTTCCCCGGCCGAAGCCCGCTACAAGGTCTATATCATTGATGAAGTCCACATGCTGACGACCGAGGCGTTCAACGCCCTCCTCAAGACGCTGGAGGAGCCGCCGGGCCACGTCATCTTTATCCTAGCCACCACCGAGCCGCACCGCATCCCCCCGACCGTTCTCTCCCGCTGCCAGCGCTTCGACTTTCACCGGCTGCGCATGAGCGAGATCGTCCGGCGTCTGGAGGCGATCACTCAGGCCGAGGGGATTCAGGCCAGCCAGCCGGCCCTGGACCTGATCGCCCGCAGTGCGACCGGCAGCATGCGCGACGCCGAGAGTTTACTCGACCAACTCCTGGTCTACGGCCGGGAGGGAACGCTAGAGGTGGAGGAGGTCCAGGCCCTGCTGGGGTTGCGCGGCAGTGAGCGGGTGGCCCAACTGGCCGACGCCCTGATCGGCGGGGACCTGCCGGCCGGCCTGCACCTGGTTCAGCAACTGGTGGACGACGGCGTGGACCTACGCCAGTTCAACCGCCAGTTCGTCACCTATCTGCGCGACCTCCTCTTCCTGGCCGTCACCCGCGACGGTGGGGATCTACTGGACCTGCCCCAGGAGCAGATCGCCGCGATGCGCGAACAGGCCCAAAAGGGCAACCTGGGACAACTGACCGCCTGGGTGCGCCGCTTCAGCGCGCTGGATAACGACCTCAAGGCCGGCTGGTACGGCCAACTGCCCTTCGAACTGGCCCTGGTCGAAGCGATCCTTCCGGTGCAAGCCGCTCCCGAGGCGACCTCTTCCCCGCCGGTCCGCAGCAGCGAGCGACCGGCCGGGCAGGCCGCGGCCCGCCCGCAAACGGCCCGGCCGGCCTCCTCCCCGCCGGAGAGGGAGGCCGGCCGGGAGAGCAGTGCCCCCACGGCCTCAACACCCCCACCGGCGGGGGCATTGAGCCTGGAAGAGGTGCAGGCCCGCTGGCCCAAGGTCGTCGAGTGGCTGCGCCCGGCAGACCCTTCCCTCCAGGCCCTGCTGCACGGTTCCTCCTGCCGGCCGGTCGCCGTGGAGGGGAACGTCATCATCCTGAGTTTTCGCTACGCCTTCCACAAGGGCAAGGTCGAGGAGGTGCGCAACCGCAGAAAGGTGGAGCAGGTGCTTGCCAGGGTATTTGGGGAGCGCTACAGTCTCCGCTGCGTCCTGGAAGGATCGAACGGCAACTCGCGGGACCGCCGTCGCCAGGACCGCGAACGACAGCAGGCCCGCCAGGACCCCCGCGTGCAGGCGGCGGCCAATATCTTTAACGCCCGTATCGTGGATGTGCAGTCCGAGACGGAGGAGGACTGACCACCGGCCGATCTCGGTAGAACCGGACGGAGCACAGAACCATTTTGAGATAAACAAGACGGAGGAAACCGATGCGCCTGAACCCCAAGATGATGCGCCAGGTCCAGCAGATGCAAGAACGGATGCTCCAGGCCCGGGAGAAACTGGCCCAACAAAAGTTCGAGGTCTCGGTAGGCGGCGGCGCGGTGCGAATCGTCATCAACGGCCAACAAGAGGTCGAGGAACTGACCATCGCCCCCGATGCCGTGGACCCGGAGGATGTCGAGATGCTCCAGGACCTGCTGATCGCCGCCTTTAACGAGGCGGTCAACCGCTCGCGGGACCTGACCCGGGACCAGCTGGGCCAACTGCTGGGCGGGATGGGATTGAGCGGCCTGCTCCAGGGCCTGTAAACGGAGGGGCCGTTGAGAAGTGAGGTCGAACGCTACCTACCCCAGACGGTCGCCCGCCTGGTCGAGGAACTGATCAAACTGCCCGGCATCGGCCCCAAGAGCGCGTCCCGGCTGGCCTACTATCTCCTCCGCTCCCCGGAGGAGGAGACCCAGGCCCTGGCGGAGGCGATTGTGGAGATGAAGCGACAGATTCGCCTCTGCTCGCAGTGCTTCAACATCGCCGAAAGCGACCCTTGCCCGATCTGCGTCGACGAGGATCGGGACCGCTCGCGCATCTGCGTCGTCGAACAGGCCCTGGACGTCGTGGCGATCGAGCGCACCGGCCGCTACCGGGGGCTCTATCATGTGCTACACGGGGCCGTTTCCCCGGTGGACGGCATCGGCCCCGAGGACCTGCGCATCCGCGAACTGCTCTTGCGGGTGCGCAGGCAACCGGTCGAGGAGATTATCCTGGCGACGAATCCCAGCCTGGAGGGGGACGCCACGGCGATCTATCTGGCGCAACAGTTGATCTCCCTGGGAGTGCGGGTGACCCGCCTGGCCCACGGTCTGCCGATGGGTGGGGACCTGGAGTATGCTGACGAAATCACCCTCAGCCGGGCCCTCGAAGGCCGGCAGGAGATGTAACCCTTCAACCTTCAACCCTCAACCTTCAACCCTCAACCGTTAAAAAGGAGGTGCGGTGGACGAGTTTAGCGAAACCCTGAACCAACTGATTGCGGAGGTCCCCGGTTCGCTGCTGGCGGCCGTGCTGGGCACCGACGGTGTGGGCGTCGAGGTCATCCTGAGCGACACCTGGCCGGGGGGCGAGCGCGACCTTGTGGAGGTTGAACTGGCTGCCCTGGCCTCCCGGTTGGAGGAGGCCGGCCAAAACCTGGAGACCGAACTGGGTACGGAATTCTTTTTGGGGACCACGCAGGTCAACCTGATCGGAACGGTGCTGGAGCCAGGCTATATCCTGGTCCTGGGCGTCTCCCCGCAAGGGGACCTGGAGCAGGCCTGGACGGGCCTGGCCGGCGCGTTGCAGCGGCTGGGCGAGCCCTCCTAAACACGGTGGAACGAGAACCCCTCGGGAAATGGATTGAGGTGCGCGTGGCCGCTTCCAGAGAAGCGGTGGAGGCGGTGGCCGAGGTCCTCTCCCGGTACGGGCATCAGCGGGGGGTGGTCATCGAGGAGGCCCGGAGGCCGGCCCAGGACGGCATCTCCCTGGAGCCCGACCCCTCGCGTCCCGCCATCCTCTACACCTACCTGCCGGCCCAGGAGGCCGCTGAAGTGCTTCCCCGCATGCAGGCAACCCTGGACCTGCTGGGCGAACTGAGCCCGGTCGGTCCGCTCCAGGTACGTCGCCTGGAAGAACGGGATTGGGCCAACGCCTGGCGGGAACATTTTACAACCCTGCAGGTCAGTGAGCGTTTCCTGGTGGTGCCCTCGTGGAAAGAGGCCGAGGTCGCACCCGGGCAGATTGTCCTCCACCTGGACCCGGGGATGGCCTTTGGCACCGGGCTACACCCGACCACCCGGCTGTGCCTGCGGGCGTTGGAAAAGCACCTCCGGCCGGGCATGCGCGTTCTGGACCTGGGGACCGGCTCCGGCATCCTGGCCATCGCCGCGGCCAGGCTGGGCAGCGGGCCGGTGCTGGCCCTGGATGTGGACCCTCTGGCGGTGCGCACGGCCCGCGAGAACGCCCGGCGCAACAGGGTCCAAGAGCAGGTCGTTGTGGAGCAGGGCACACTGCAACCCAGGGCCGGCCCCTTTGACCTGATTCTGGCCAACCTGCTGGCCCCGACCCTGCAGGACCTGGCCGCCCTGCTGGCCTCATCCCTGACCGAGAGGGGCATCCTGATTGCCTCCGGCGTGTTGGAGCATCAGAGTGAACAGATCAGCCGTTCACTGGAAGCCCAGGGGCTTTACCTCCGGGAAACTCTCTCCGAGGAGGTCTGGGTGGCCCTGGTGAGCCAAAGGTAATCCGGATGCAGCGATTCTTCCGCCCACCGGCCGATTTTATCGGCGATGAGGTCATTATCCGGGACCCCGGCTTTGCCCACCGTCTGCGCCACGTCCTGCGCATGCGCCCCGGTGACGAGGTCATCTTTCTGGACGGGTCCGGCATCGAGCACCAGGTCCTCCTGCGCCAGATGGAGGCTGAATGTATCGTGGGGGAGGTGCTTTCCCGCCGCATCTGCCCCACCGAGCCCCACATCAAGGTTGCCCTGTACCAGGCCCTGCTCAAGGGGGAGCGCTTTGAGTGGCTCTTGCAAAAGGCCACCGAGGTCGGCGTCAGCGAGTTTGTGCCCCTGCTCAGCGAGCGCTGCATCGTCCTGGACGTCCGGCAGGTTTCGGAGCAAAAGGTCCGGCGGTGGGAGCGAATCATCCAGCAGGCGGCAGAGCAATCCCGGCGAGGCCGGCTGCCGCCGCTACAACCGCTGATTCTCCTGGGAACGGCCTGCGAGCAGGTTCAGCGCGCCGGGGGGGTAGCCCTGATGCCCTGGGAAAAAGCAGAGCGACCACTGCGCCAGGTGCTGGAAGAGCGCGAGCGGCCCTTCAAGGTCGCCATCCTGATCGGCCCGGAGGGGGGCTTTTCCCCGGTGGAGGTCGAGACGGCCGAACGCTATGGCATCGTTCCGGTCAGCCTAGGACCCCGCATCCTGCGTGCCGAGACGGCCGGCATGGTCGCCGCCGCTTTGGTGCTCTACCACTATGGGGAAATGTCCCCCTAGCGCAACCGTCGCCCCAGGACCTGCAGGGCGTACTCCACCCCGGCCTGCAGGGTGCTCCGGGTAACCAGCCTGGAGAGGTCAATCCCCAACCCGACGACTGTCTGGGCCACCTCTGGGGTGATGCCGACCAACACCGGCCGCACCCCCAACAAGGTGGCCGCCTGCATCGCCTGGAGCAGCACATTGGCCACCGCGGTGTCCACCACCGGGATACCGGTGATGTCCAGAATCGCCACCCGCGCCCGGTGTTCCTCGATTCCGGCCAGGAGGGCCTCGCCGACCAAGGCCGCCCGCTCCGAGTCCAGGCTGCCGACCAACGGCATCACCACCACCCCTTCCACCACCGGAATCACCGGTGTGGACATTTTACGAATCGTCTCCAGCAACCGCCGTTGTTCCTCGCTCTGCTGCTGAAGTTGCTCATAGGCCCGCGAGAGGGCCTGGGTGCGCTCCTGCACCCGCGCCTCGATCTCCTCATAGGAAGACTGGATTCGGGCAGCCATCTGGTTAAAGGTCTCCGCCAGGGTACCGAACTCGTCCTGACTGCGCAGATCAATCCGGTAGGTCAGGTTGCCCTCGCCCAGTTGCACCGCCCCCTCCTGGAGCACTTCCAACGGACGCAACAACCGCCGGGCCAGCAGGGCGCCGGTGCCGCCGGCGAATACCACCGAGACCAGGAGCAACCCAACAAAGAGCGGCATCAGCCGGCGCAACCCCTGGAACGCCTCCGCGGCCGGCTGCTCCACGATAACGGCCCAGGGGGCCTGGGAAAGGGGCGACCAGGTGCCCAGGACCGGGCCGGCCCCTTCCCCTCCGAGCCCCGGCGAACGGTAATGGACCACGCCGGGCTGCTCCTCCAAAAAGGCCCGTACCGCCGGGATTCCCTCCTCGGCCAGGTTCCGCTCCTGGAGCGCCAGGCGTGGGTCCGCCCAGTGGACTCGGAGAACCCCTTCATCATCTACAATGTAGGCATATGCTCGCGCACCCAACGGGGATTCGGAAATGATCTCCTGAAGGGTCTGGGTATTCAGTTCGATCACCAGAGCCCCGGCCCTCCCGGTCGAAGAGCGAATCGGCACCGCCACGGTGGCCACATTGAACTGGGACAGGGCGGGATGGTCGGGGATATGAATCGGGCTAATATATTGTGGAATCCCGGCAACAATTACGCGATACTCCGGTTCATCGGCCCGGGACTTGTAGTCTTGGGGAAAGACGTAGCGTTTGTAGGAACGTTGAAAGACCTCCTTCCCCAACGGGTCGAGAATCCAGACCTCCAGGAAATCTTTCCGCGACAGCAGGGCATCAACGGCCTCGGGAAGTTGCAGCGACCTGTACCCCTGGAGAAGCATGTCCGGGTCATGGTCCTGGACAAAGTTCTTCATGCGGTCCACAACGCCCTGGAGGTAACGATCCACCTCCAGGGCGACCCGGTCGGCGGCCTGCTGTTGGGCCTGGTGGACGCTGGCCTGCAGGTTCAGGTAACTGACCACAACCAGCGGGACACCGCCGGCCAGCAGTTGCAGCACGGCCAACACGATCATCACCAGAGCCAGCCTGTGGGCAAGCCGCCTTTTCGGCCTGCGCCGAACCGAAGCGGGACGTTCCATACTGCCCTCCACCTTTATCTACATTTTAACACCTATCGGAAAAAAAGTCAACCAGGAGACAACCCGGGATCGAGCGACAGGTCGCCGTCGCCTCCATTCCGTCATCCTGGCAAGGCCCTCCTGCCGCAGGTCTTGGCAAAAGTGGTAAAAATCCGGCCAATCTGTTCAATCTCCGGCCTCAGCGCTGCCAGATCACCACACGAGCATGGGCAACTTCCAGGAGGGGCGAGGCCGCTGCAAGCGGCCGGCCACCCTCCCCAAAAAGCCGTACGCTGACCGCTTCCCCCCGAACGGCCTCCTCGGGGAGGAGGACCCGGTCGGTAACCCAATGCCCTTCGCCGCCGGCCGCCGGCAGGTCGTGCCGGGCAAACGACCGCGCCTCCCCGGGAGGCCCCAGGGCATACTCCACCCGATATGCCTTCCCGGCCGGATAGCGCCAGTAGGTAATCAGCCAGAGATGCACCTCCCCGGTGGAGGACTGCGTCACCGCGGTATCGCAGCCCAGGTAGGCAACCGCATCGAAGGTAGCCAGTGTGCCCAGTTCCGCCCCCTGATAGTCTGCCGGAGGACGCAGGAGCAGTTCATCGGCAAAACGGGGCCCGCTTTCCTCCAACCCTCGGTAGTGCCACAGACTCTGCCACCAGCGGGCGGCCAGGGCCCATTGCCCCCGCCGGGCCGGTCGGGAGAGGTAGGCCCCCAGAAACAGAAGCAACAAGGCGAGGTAGAGCCCTTCCTGCCAACGGTTTCTCATGGGGGCTCCTCCTCCGCAGACAAGACCCGGTAGATAACAAAGGCCGCGTCCGCATAGACCGGGACCAATCGCTCGTCGGTGCCGATCCAGCGGTTGGAAAAGTGCCGCTGGACAAAGAGGTAGGTGGGCTGCCGACGAACCACCTCGGCATGCCAGAACTCGGGTATCCGGGTGGGGATGTACTGTACGTGGTTGTCCAGGTCGTTCTCCCAGAGCGGGGCGATGAGAAAGAGGGCATAGCCATAGACCACCCTGTCGCCGGGGCGGGTGTTCTCCTCCAGCCAGCGGTAGGCGGGAAGGTCGGCCTGCGAGGTGGAGGGACGCAGCGTCGCCGGCATGCGGGCATAGGCCTCCACCCGGTCGAGCGGGACCATCTCCATCGGCCCGACCGTCCAAAGCGTCCAGAGGATGCCAACAATAAGGAGCAGACAGGTAACTCGGCGGGTCAGGGTGCTGCCCTGGTGCAACACCCAGGCGACGCCCACTGCGCCCAGGGCCAGGATAAAGAGGCTGTAGCGGGGTTTCCAGTTGTTCGGCTGGGCCAGATAGAGACCGCCCAGGCCCACCAGCGTCATCGTCCAGGCCGGCCTTCGCTCCCGCACCCCGGTCAGCAGCAGGTACAGGGCCGCCGGCAGCCCCAGGATCGGCCAGAGGGGGCCCAACCCCTCATAGTGCGCATCATAGGTGTAGAGCGAACGCGGTTCGAACCAAAAGTATGCCTTGAGCAACCAGTAGGGCAGGCTGCGATAGTGGGGGAGCAACCCGTAGGCATAGAGCCCCTCCGCACCGCGCATGCCGTAAAAGAGGGTGTTGCCCCCCAGCCGGACGGTAAAAGGCCAGAGCGGGTTCCCAAAGTGCAGCCAGTTCGAGAGGTACCAGGGAGCCCCCAGGGCCAGTACCGGCAACCCATAGGCCAGCAGGCGAGGCCAGAAACCGCTGCCCCGTTGCCATACCTTCCGGCCGGCGGTCAGGAGCAGCCCCGCTCCTCCGGCCAGGGCATAGGCGATTCCGCCATACTTGGTCCCGACGACGAGGCCCATCGCCAGGCCGGCGACCAGGGCCGGGAGGAGGCCTTCCACCAGCAGCAGGTTCAGCGCGATGAGAAAGAGGGCCGTCACGATCAGGTCGTTGTAGGCGGCGCGGGCCTGGAGGACGATTCCCGGGGCAAAGGCCAGGAGAACGCTGCCCAGCAGGGCCGGTCGGGGGGCCGCCCCCACCTTGCGCGCCAGGGCGTAAGCGGCCAGCATGCCGGCCGGCCAGAAGAACCACTGCACCCCGTCCACCCAGGTCGTCAGCCGGTCAAAGAGGACCGTCCAGATGATCAAGAGTTCCCCATACTCGGGGTAGGACGAGACCCAGGGGGGCCATCCGGGCAGGATGCGCAGGTCGCCCTGATCGAGCCGGGAAAAGGCAATCGGCAGGTGGTAGGCGATGCCGTCGTAACTACTCTCCGGCCACACCGCGATCAGCCAGAGCACCCACACGGCCAGGGCGACCAGGAGGAGCAGCACCAGCAGCGCGAGCGGTGCACGCCGCAGCAGGCGAGCGAACCCGCTCAGGCGGCCTCCGATCCAGCGGAGGGTGTCCCGAGGCTGACGGCGGCAGCCGAGGAAGAGGAGGCCGGCCGCGACCAGCCCGTTCGCCACCGCCACAGGGGCCGGCCGCAACAGGCCCAAAGCGGCCAGGGCAACCTCCAACAAGAGCACCTGGCCCGTGGTGAGCACAAAGGCGGCCAGCACGAGATCGCTCAGGGAGGCAAAGGAACGGCGCAATGTCAACAGGTAGCCAAGTAGGGCAACCACGCTCAGGCCAAGGGCCAACCCCATCGGACCGTTCCTTCTCCGCAGGTGGGCGGAACCATACAGGCCGCCCCCACACATAGGCCGACCGTCTCGCCCAGTATACAACAACTGCCCCCCTTTGCCAACATGCCCCGACAAAGGTTTCGTGCCATTTTCAGGAGACCTAGCCCCTCACCAAGGTGAATCAGAAGTGGTGCTCCGATTGCCAAGTCGCGGGCTACAGATGGCCAAGCCGCCCTTTGGCGGCTTTCCTTACGCGGGCAAAAGGAGCCTGCGAAGGCAGGCTTTGCCGTTCGTAACTGCTCACCGCAGAGTCGCAGAGCACGCCGAGGGATACTTTTGGGGCCGCAGAGAGCCCCCTCGTCCTCTATGGAAACACGAAACCTCTGCGTCCCTCGCGTCTTGGCGGTGAAGGTTGGTGTGCGGCTGAGCAGTTATCCTGCGCCACGCAGGATGAATCCTGCGCCACGGATGAATCCTGCGCCACGCAGGATGAATCCTGCGCCACGCAGGATGAATCCTGTGCCACGCAGGATGAATCCTGTGCCACGCAGGATGAATCTTGCGCTACGCAGGATGAATCCTGCGCCACGCAGGATGAATCTTGCGCCACGGCTTTTCACCGGGCAGTTGCCGGACCATTCCCCGGTTGACACCGATCCCCGGATCGGCTACAATGCCTCCTGCGTAAGCAGAGAGGAATGCGTATGCCGAGACGACCACGTATCCTGCTCATCGGCCTGGACGGGGGCACCTTTGAGGTGCTGAACCCGCTTATGGAAGAGAACCTGATGCCCCACCTGGCCGCGCTGCGTCGGGAGGGGGCCTGGGGGACACTCCTTTCCACCATGCCCCCCTTTACCGTGCCGGCATGGACCTCCTTTCTCACCGGCAAGCAGCCGGGTAAACACGGGGTGCTCTCCTTCTTCCGACGGGAGCGAACGGCCTATCACTGCCAGGAGGTAGGCCACTTTGTCAACGCCCGCGCCATCCCCGGAGAAACGCTCGGCGACATCCTCGGCGCGGAGGGGGTACGGGTGGGGCTGGTCAACATCCCCATGACCTACCCCCCTCGCCCCCTGCCGGGGTACTGCATCACCGGCATGCTCACCCCGCCCGGGGCAAAAGATTTCACCTACCCGCCGAGCCTGCGGGAACGGCTGGGAGAGTATCAGGTGGACCTGGAGGGGATGCGCCGGGAGGACCGCTTTGCCCCCGAGGCGCCGGCCGACCGGCACCGCTTCATCGCCCAGGTGGCCGAGATGACCCGGCAGCGGGGCGAGATCTGTCTGCGCCTGCTGCGGGAGGACCCCGTAGACCTCTTTGCGGTCGTCTTTACCGGGACCGACCGCCTGGCCCACGAGTTCTGGCCGCAACTGGCCGCCGGTTGTCCCCTGGACGACCCTTTCGGCCCATCCCTGCGGGCCTACTTTGGCGAACTGGACGCCTACATCGGCCGGCTGGTCGCCGCTGCGCCCGAGGCCTATGTCCTTATCCTCTCCGACCACGGCTTTGGGCCGGCCCCGGAGCAACGCTTTCTGGTCAACCGCTGGCTGGAGGAGCAGGGCTGGCTGCGCCGACGGGGCCAACGGGCCGGCGGGCTGCGGGGTCAGGCCGGCCGCCTCCTGGCCCGTGCGCCGGCGCTGCGCCAGACCCTCCGCCGCCTCCTCCCGGCCGGCTGGCAGGAGCAGGCCCGTCAGGCCGTCCACGAGGAGGTGGTCAACGAGGTGGACTGGGCCCACACGTGGGCCTACTTTACCCCGCTGTACGGTTATGTCGGGGGCATCTCGCTCAACCGACGCGGGGTCAAGCCGCAGGGCATCGTCGAGGAGAACGCGGTCCCTACCCTGACGGAGGAGATTCTGGCCGCCCTGCAGCAGGTCGTGGACCCGCAGACCTACCGGCCGATTGTCCGGCAGGTCTTCCACCGCGAGGACCTCTACCGGGGTCCCTATGTGGAGAACTTGCCCGAGGTTGTCTTTGTGCTGGACCCGGCCTACAACGCCCATTATACCCTGCGCAGCCGGGCCGTCATCGAAGGGGTTCCCCACCGCCGGCGGCATGGGGAGCACCGCCGTGAGGGCATCCTCTTCCTGCACGGGCCGTCGGTGCGCCCCGGTCCGCTCCCCCGGCCGGCCGAGATCGTGGATGTGTTGCCGACGATGCTCTACCTGCTGGGTCTGCCCCTGCCCGACGACCTGGACGGCCGGGTGGTGGTGGAGGCCCTGGACCCGGCTCACCTCGACACCCAGCCGGTGCGTATGCGGCCGGCCCGGCCGGCCTCGCTTCCGCCGGAGGAGGCCTTTGCCGAGGAGGCCGCCGTGGAGGAACGGTTGCGCGGATTGGGGTATCTGTAGGAGGTGGCGGTGAGCGGACGGGTCTGGATACTGGGGCTGGATGGAGCCACCTATGACCTTCTTACCCCGCTGGTGGAGGAAGGGAGTATGCCCAACCTAGGCCGACTGCTGGCGGAGGGGGCCGCCGGCCCACTGCGCTCAACCATCCCACCGGTGACTCCGGCGGCCTGGAGCACCTTTGCCACCGGGATGAACCCGGGGAAACACGGTGTCTTTGGGTTTGCCGGCTGGAGCGCGGGCGGACGGCGCACCTGGGTCAGCCGCCGTTCGCTGCGGGCCCCCACGCTGTGGCAACGGGCCGGCCGGGCCGGCCGGAGCGTCGGGGTCATCAACGTCCCCGTGACCTACCCGGCCGAGGAGGTGCCGGGGTTCCTCATCCCCGGCTTTCTCACGCCGCGCAGCGCACGCGACTTTGCCCACCCCCCCGGCCTGATCGCCGAGATCGAGGGGGCAGTCGGCCCCTACATCGTCAACGTCGAGATCGCCGGCCGGCCGCTCCGGGGACCGGCCGATGTGGAGCGGCTGCTGGAGGAGATTCATCGCGCCGAGGCGCAGCGCTGGGCCGCACTGCAGTACTGCCTGGAACGCTTTGCCCCCGACCTGATCGTGGCCGTCTTTATGGGACTGGACAAGGTGCAGCACCTCCTCTGGAAGGCGCTGGACCGCCGGGAACCTTTTTCCCAGACGCCCGAGGGAACAGCCTACCGCCAACTGGCCCTGCCCCTCTACCGCCAGGTGGACGAGTTCCTGGGGCAGGTCCGGGCGCAGTTGGGGCCAGAAGATGCTCTCATCCTCCTCTCCGACCACGGCTTTGGGCCGCTTTGCGCCTATGTGGATGCGAACGTCTGGTTACAGCAGCAGGGCTGGCTGCGGGTGCGGTGGAGCGCATTGCTGCGGCAGCGGTTGCAGCGGCGGCTACGGCGCGGCCGGGGCCGGGCTCGGCTCCACGCGGCTTTGGCCCTGGACCCGGAGCAGGGGGCCGTCCTGGACTGGTCCCGCACCCGCGCCTTTGCCGGCGACATTTACGAGCAGGGCTTCCACCTCAACCAAGGCGCCTTTGCCGACGAGGAGGAGCGCCAGGCGTTCCTCCACACCCTGGAGGAACGCCTGCGCGATTGGAGGTCCCCCCTGGACGGCCAACCGCTGGTCAGCGCCCTCCACCGGCGGGAGGAGGTCTATCGTGGCCCCTACGCGGAGCAGGCCCCGGACCTACTCGTCGTCCTGCGGGACTATGCCGTGCTGTTGCGCAGCCGCCTACCCCTGCGGCCGGGCCCGCCGGTGCATCCGGTGGCAGGGCCGGAGGGGTACCATCGGCGGGAAGGCATCCTGCTCCTCTGGGGCCGGCCGATTGCGCAGGGTGTGCCGGTGCAGGGGGCAGCCATCGAGGACGTTGCTCCCACGGCGTTGCACCTTCTGGGCCTGGAGGTGCCGACCGACATGGACGGCCGCGTCCTGGAGGAGGCGTTCACCCCGGCCTTTCGTCAGGCCCGTCCGCCGCGCCGGGCCGAGACTGTCGGAAAGGCCGCCACCCCGGCCGAGGAGGCGGTTTACTCGGCCGAGGACGAGGCCGAGATCGAGGAGCGACTGCGGGCGTTGGGGTATCTGTAAGGAGTACCGAGAGACGGCACAAATGGCGAGGAAACAAGTTCTGATCATCGGGTTGGACGGCGCAACGCTGGACCTGATACGGCCCTGGGCAAAAGAGGGCCATCTGCCCAACCTGGCCCGCCTGATGGAGGAGGGGGCTTGGGGGCCGCTGCACTCGACGATTCCCCCGAATAGTTGCCCCGCTTGGACCTCCTGCACGACCGGGGTAAATCCGGGCAAGCACGGCGTTACCTCTTTCTTTGAACGCCGCGAGAAAAGTTATCTACTCCGGCCCGTGAGTGCGCGCTCGGTGCGGACACCGCGAGTCTGGGACCTCCTCGGTGAGCGGGGCCACACCGTGGGGATTTTGAACGTTCCGGTCACCTATCCACCTCGCCCGGTCAACGGCTACATGATCGCCGGGATGCTGGCCCCGACGCTGGAACGGGCCGTCTGGCCGCCTGAACTGTGCCGAGAATTGCTCTCTTGGGTGCCCGACTATCGGGTGGAAGCGCCCGTGCTGGACAACCCACAGCGATACCTAAACGACATCGGCCGCTCTATAGACCGGCGTTGCCGGGCAGCATTGGCCCTCTCCAAACACCGGCCAACAGATTTTCGTATGGTCGTCTTTACCGAGACAGACCGGTTGCAGCACTTTTTCTGGGCCGCGATGGACGAAACCCACCCGCTGCACAATCCCATGTCCGGCCAGGGGGTGGAAGGGGCCATTGCCGAGGGGTACCGTCTGCTCGACGAAGCGGTTGGCCGCTTGGTGGAAGCGGCCGGCGACGAGACAACCGTTCTGATCGTCTCGGACCACGGTTTCCAACCGGTCACGCGGACCCTTTTCGTGAACGCCTGGCTGGAGCACGAGGGGTACTTGTTCCGCCGGCGGCCGAGCGGTCGGGCCCAGGCCCTGCAAAAGGTGCGACGCTGGGCCGTTCACTTGGGGGTGGATCGCCTCCTCCGGCGGGCCAAGTGGGCCCTTGCCGGCACCCGCGAGATCAAGGCCGAAAACCTGGCCTATGCCGACGGCATTGACTGGAGCCGCACACGGGCCGCCCTCGGCCCTAACCTGGGCATCAACGTCAACCTGAAGGGGCGAGACCCGCTGGGACTGGTCGAGCCAGGCCGGGAACACGAGACGCTTTTGGAGGAAATTCGAGAAGGGCTTTTGGCCCTGCGCGATCCTCTCTTTGACCGGCCGGTGCTGCAGGCCGTGCTCCGCCCCGAGGAGGTCTACTGGGGAGAGCACCTGGACCGCGCTCCGGACCTCCTCCTGGTACCGGTGCAGGAACCGCAGGAGGGGCGGGTCTATGCCTATAGCCCGCGTCTCACCTGGCCGGACATTCTGGCCCTGCCGGACCGGATTACCGGCAACCATGCACCGGCCGGCACCTTTATCGCCTGGGGGCCCGAGATCGTCCCCGGACAGGTGCAGGGGTTGCACATCTGGGACGTATCCGCCCTCGTGTTACCCTTCTTTGACCAACCGATCCCGGCGTGGATGGACGGTCGGCCGCTCCAGGAGGCAACGCAGACACGGACAGCACCTGCCGGGCAAGAACCAACCGGGCAACCAGAAGAGCCGGCCTGGAGTGAGGAAGAAGAGTCCATCGTCGAGGACCGCCTCCGTGCCCTGGGCTACCTGGAGTAGGACGATGGCCGTCGAACAGATCAGCCGCCGGGCGGCCCGCAATGCCCTCTCCCTCCTTGCCTCGGTCGGCATTGATCGGCTGACCAGTTTCATCATCATCCTCTACATCGGCCGCATCCTCGACGTGGGCTCCCTGGGCGATTACGGCGTGGTCATGGGCCTTTTGAACATCTTTCAGACCCTGACCATGTTCGGCCAGGGGCAGATCGTCCTCCGGGAGGTCTCCCGCGACCGCCGTCTGGCCGGCGCCCACCTGGTCAACAGCGGCTTTCTCCTGACCCTGAGTTCGCTCCTTTTTATGCTGCTGATGAACGGCATCGTCCGCCTCCTCCGCTACGACCCCGCCATCCTGCGCTACACCTGGGTGGCCGGCCTCTCCCTGCTCCCCTACGCCCTGATGACGGTGACCGAATCCGTCATCCAGGCGATGGAGCGGATGAAGTTTATCGCCGTCGCCAAGGGGGTGGGCATGTCGGCCAAGGTGGTGGTTGCGATCGGCATGCTGGCCCTGGGGATGGACCTGCGGGCCGTCTTTGCCACCCTGGGCGCGTCCTGGGCGCTGATTGCGCTGATCTATATCGTCATCCTGATTCGGTTGGGTGTGCGCATCCCCTGGCGGTTGGAAGGGGCCTTTTCACGACGGCTCCTCTCCCTCTCCTGGACCTTTCTCCTGCTGGGGGCCTTTGGGATGGCCTTCAAGCAGGCTGATGTGCTCATGCTCTCCCGCCTGGGAGCGACGCGCTTTGAAAAATTCTGGCTTGGCTTTTTCCCCATCCCGGTCCCCCTGGAGGGGTACGACGAACTGAGCCGGACGATCACCGGTTACTACACTGCCGCCTACAAACTGGCCCAGATCGGCCAGATGATTCTACCGGCCCTGGTCCTGCCGATCGTGCCGGCCCTCTCACGCTTTTTCGTGGACTCGCAGGAACGCTTCGCCCGCCTCTCCCAACGGACCATCCGACTGCTGCTTGTGCTCGTTCTGCCCGTGGCCGTGGCGGTGACCTTTTACGCCGACTGGATTCTGCACCTGGCCTATGGGGAACACTACGCCGCCTCGGCTCCGGTGCTGCGCATCCTCATCTGGACGCTCGCGCCGGCCTACGCCAACACCGTCCTCTACCGGACGATTATCGCCAGCGACAACGAGGTGGCCAGCCTACGCATCTCGGTCATCAACACCGCTTTTACCTTTGTGCTGAACTACTTTTTCCTGCCGCTCTATGGGGCCAGCGGGGCGGCGGTCGTGTGGGTGGCTACGGTGACCCTGGGATTTGGGCAAAACTATTTCTTTATCCATAAAAGGGTCTTTCGGATTGACCCGGTCGAGGTGCTGCTCAAGCCGCTCTTTTGCGCCGGGGTGATGGCCGGCGTCCTCCTGGGGCTTTTGCGCGGGCTGGAGGCCCTCCACCTCGATGGCGCGGCCGGCCAGGCCCTGCGCCTGCTGGCCCTGCTGCCGGCCGCGGTCCTCTACGCCCTGACCCTCTGGCTGACGCGCACCTTCACCCATGAGGATATCGCCCTGGGGAAACGGCTGGGCGGTTCCCTGCTAGACCTTTTGCCCCGGCAGCGGGAGGCGGCCAGATGAAGGTACTTTTTCTCACCCCCTTCCTGCCCTATGCCCAGGCCCCCCACGCGGTCGCCAGCACCGTCTATCCGTGGATGCGCCGGCTGGCCAGCCGACATGAGGTGGACCTGATCTCCTTCGTGGACTCGGAGGCCGAGGCCGCCCAACGCAGCGACGCCGAGGAGTTTTGCCAGGCGGTCACCCTGCTCCACCGCCGGGTCGGCCGGCTGGCCCTGCTCTACCGCATGCTGCGCTACCCCACCCGCCCCAAGATGTACTGGTCCTTCCGCGACCCCCGGATGGAGCGGTTGGTGCGGGAGCGGACGGCCGGTGGGCGTTATGACCTGGTGCAGGTCGAGTACTCGCAAATGGCCCAGTACGGCGCGGCCATCGCCCCCCAGGTCCCCCGACTGTTGGTCAAGCACGACCTCCGCGCCGTGCTGGCCTGGCGGGCCTGGCAGCAGGCCGGGGGGTGGCGGCGCTGGCCGGCTTGGCTGGAATGGCTCAAGGTTCCTTCCTACGAACTGGCGGTCTGCCGCCACTTTGACAGCGTCGTCGTCCTCTCGGAGCACAACCGCCGGCTCCTGCAGGGGTTCCTTCCGGACCTGCCGGTGGAGGTCATCCCGCCGGGGATGGAGGTGCCGCCGGCCGACCCGGCCCGCTACGAGCGACCGGGGCACGTGGTTCTCTTTTTCGGGGCGATGAACCGGGCGGTCAATGTCGAGGCGGTGCGCTTTTTCTACCGCCTGGTCTGGCCACAGGTGCGCCGGGCCGTCCCCGCGTCCCAGTTCCACATCGTCGGCGGGTCGCCGACGGCGGAGGTGCGCGCCCTGGCCGAGGATGCCTCGGTCGTCGTGACCGGTTATCTACCTGACCCGGTGGCCCACTTTGCCCGCAGCGACGTGGCCGTGGCCCCGATGCGCGTCGGTGGGGGCATCCTGACCAAGGTGCTGGAGACGATGGCCGCCGGCCTGCCGGTTGTGGCCACCTCCGTGGCCAACGAGGGGATCGCCGCCGAGCCCGGTCGGGAGATGCTCCTGGCCGACGACCCCCAGGCGATGGCCAAAGAAGTCATTCGACTCCTCCGGGAATCGGCCCGGCGGCGGGAGGTCGGCCTGGCCGGCCAGGAACTGGTCCGCCGCCGCTTCGGCTGGCCGGCCGTGTTGGAACGGTGGGAACGCCTCTACCAGGAGGTACTTGTGTACCACAGAGAGCGCCGAGGGCAAAGATGAACCAGACCATTGACCGGGTGATTCTTGTGGGGTTTGACGGGGCCACCTGGGCGCTGCTGCGCCCCTGGATCGAGCAGGGCCGCCTCCCCGCCTTTGCCCGGGCGGTGCAGGAGGGGACTGCCGGCGAACTCCTCTCCAGCACCCCGCCCTACAGCGCGCCGGCCTGGGTCTCGTTCGCCACCGGGATGAACCCGGGCAAGCACGGGGTGGTAGACTTTTGGCAACCGGACCCCGACGGGAGCGGCGAACGGCCGATCAGCGCGCTCTCGGTGGCCGTCCCCACCCTCTGGGACCTGCTCAGCGGGGCCGGCCGGCGGGTGGCGGTGCTCAACGTCCCGGTGACCTACCCGCCCCGGCCGGTCAACGGGCTGCTCGTCTCGGGAATGATGACGCCAAGCGAGGATGCCGCCTGGGCCCACCCGCCGGAGTTGCGGGAGGAACTGCGCGGCCGGCCGGGCGGCTATGCCGTCAACCCCTACGCCACCGCCGCCCAGAGTGAGGAGTTTCTCCGGCGGGTGCTCACCTGGGTTCCCCGGCGGGAGGCCGCCCACCGCGACCTGTTGGGGCGCGAGCGCTGGGCCCTCTTTGCCAACGTCGTCCAGGCCAGCGACCCGATTCAGCACCACTTCTGGAACGCCCTCGACCCGGAGCATCCGGCCGGCCAACCGGACCTGGCCCAACGCTACGGCGACCTGATTCACCGCTGCTACGCCGAGATGGACGCGGTGCTCCAGCACCGTCTGGAGCAGGTGGACGAGGGCACGGCCCTTCTGGTCATGTCGGACCACGGCTTTGGGCCGGCGCACAAGTATGTCCACATCAACCGCCTCCTGGCCGAACTGGGGCTGCTGCGCTTCCAGCGGGGTGAAGCCCTGCGCCATCGCGGGGTGAGCATGTCGCGCCTCTACCGGCTGCTGCGCCGCCTGGACCCGTGGAACCTGCGCGGCCGGCTGAGCAACCGCCTGCGCCAGTTCCTCCGCCGGCAGGTGGACCGGTTGGTCGCCCCGCCGGTGGACTGGGCGCGCACGCGGGCCTACGCCGGCCGCAGCAGCGGCGAGTCAGTCTGGATCAACCTGCACGGCCGCGACCCCCGGGGGATCGTCGAGCCGGGGGCGGAGTACGAGGCGTTGCGGGACCAGGTCATCGAGGCGCTCCTTTCCCTGCGCGACCCCGAGAGTGGCAGCCCGGTCGTCTCCGGGGCCTGGCGCAAGGAGGAACTCTACCGGGGGCCGCAACTCCCCTGGCTGCCCGACGTGCTCTTCCAGGTCTCGCCCTACCCCTACCTGCCGACCGACCGGCTCTCGGTGGAGGGCCTCTTTGAGGAGATCGCCCCTTCGGTCGGCGGAGGGCGGCACCGCCCGGAGGGCATCCTGATCGCGGTCGGCGCGCCCTTCCGGCAGGGCGGCACGATCCGGGGGGCCACCATCGCCGACATTGCTCCGACGGTACTCTACCTGCTGGGGTTGCCGGTGCCGGAGGATATGGATGGGCGGGTGCTGGAGGAACTCTTGACCCAGGAATACCTGGAGACGCACCCCGTGCAGCAGGGGCCGGCGGTAGGCGGCGGTGAGCGGCCGGCCGGCCCTTCGCCCTACTCGGAGGACGAGAGGGAGCGGATCGCCGAAACCTTGCGCGGGCTGGGGTACCTGTAGGATGGTTCGTTCCACGTTCGAACGTTCAAAAAGAGGTGGCCGGAGGATTTCATGCCCCAGGAACCGGACCTTTCGATCATCATCGTCAACTGGAACGGCGGGCAGGTGCTCCTGGACTGCCTGGCCTCGATCTATGCCCACACGCCGCCCTTGCCCTTCGAGGTCATTGTCGTGGACAACGCCTCGACCGACGGCAGTCCGGAGCGTGTCGCCGCCGGGTTTCCCCAGGTACGCCTGATTCAGGCCGGCCGCAACCTGGGCTTTGCCGGGGGGAACAACCTGGGCCTGCAGGCGGCCCAGGGCCGCTTCCTTCTCCTCCTGAACAACGACACCCTCGTTCGGGAAAAAGCCCTGGGGCGGATGGTGGCGGCGATGCAGGCGGACCCCTCCATCGGTATCCTGGGCTGCCGCCTGCTCAACCCGGACGGCACACTGCAGCGCTCCTGCGGCCTTTTCCCCACCCTCTGGACCAAGTTCCTCGACCTGACCATGCTCTACCGCCTCGTGCCGGTCTATCGGCTAGGACACTGGGACTATGCCGGCGAACGGGATGTGGACTGGCTCTCGGGGGCCTGTCTGCTTCTCCGGCGGGAGGTCTATGAGCAGATCGGAGGGTTAGACGAAGGCTATTTTATGTACCTGGAGGATGCCGACCTGTGCCGGCGGGCCTGGCAGGCCGGTTGGCGGGTCCACTTTACCCCGACGGCCGAGGTCGTCCACCTCAAGGGGCACAGCAGCCGGCCGGCCCTGCCTCGCCTGCTGGTGGAGGATCAGCGCAGCGCGTACAGGTTCTTTCGCAAGCACTACGGCCCCGGCCGGGTGCAGGCACTGCGTCTGGTTGCCACCCTGGGCTGCCTGGTGCGGATAGCCTTTTGGGGGGGGCGGGCCCTCCTGGGCCAGCAAGAGGCCACCGGCCGACTGCGGGCCTATCGGGAGATCCTGCGCCGCTCTTGGTGTGACCGCACCTTTGTTTGGGAAAAGTCGAGGCGAAATGAGCGTCCAGCGTAGAGACAACGGCCCTCCTTGGCGGCTCTGCACCCTGATCACCGAACTGGGCGTCGGTGGGGCGCAAAAGGTGCTCGCCGATGTGGTCACCGCGCTGCCCCGGGAGCGCTACCAGGTACTGGCAACCTGCCTTTTCGGGGCCGGGGAAACGGCCACACGGCTGCGGCAGGCCGGCATCGAGGTGGTAGACCTGGACATGCGTTCCAAGGCCGATCTCGCCGTCGTCTGGCGACTGTGGCGGCTGTTGCGGCAGTTTCGCCCGCACAGCCTGCACACCCATATGTTCCACGCCAGCCTGCTGGGACGGGTTGCCGGGCGACTGGCCGGCGTTCCCCACATCGTCGGCAGCGAGCACACTATGGGGCAGGAGGGTCGCCTGCGCCGCCTGGTCAACCGCCTGACCTCGCCCCTGACCGATCGGGTGATCGCCGTTTCGGAGAGCGTGGGCCGATTTGCCCGAGAGGTCATCCGGATCGCTCCGGGGAAGGTCGTCGTCATCCCCAACGGGATCGAGCCGGAAACATGCCGCTCCTCGCTCTCGCCAGAGCAGGCGCGGCGCCGCTTTGGCCTGCCGGAAAAGGCCCTTGTCGTGGGGACGGTCGGCGGGCTGCGGCGGGTCAAGGGCACCGACCTGCTCCTGCGGGCCTTTGCCCGACTGCGGGCAGGTTCCCCTCAGGCCCGCCTCCTGATCGTCGGCGACGGGCCGGAATGGGAGCGGCTGCACGCCCTGGCCGAGGCACTGGGCATCCGCGAGGTGACCACCTTTACGGGCACCCTCGCCGGCGTCGCCGACCCGCTGGCGGCGATGACCGTCTTTGTCCTACCCTCGCACTGGGAGGGGTTTGGGCTGGCGGTGGTCGAGGCGATGGCTGCCGGCCGGCCGGTCGTGGTGACGCAGGTGGGCAGCCTGCCCGAGGTCGTCGGTGAAGGGAAATGCGGCCTGCTCGTTCCCCCGAACGACCCTGAAGCGATGGCCGCGGCCATCGCCCAACTCCTGGACGACCCCGACCTGCGTTCGCGGCTGGCCCAGGCCGGCCGCGAGCGCGTCCAAGCCCTCTACACCCGCGAGGTTATGGTCGCCCGGACGGAGGCCCTCTACCGGGAATTGATCGCGGGGGTACCATGAAACTCAGGCGCTCCGTGACCCCCACAGGAGTTTCCGGGCCTGCCGGTTTCCGGTTGTGTTACGATGCCCAGGCGATGGGAGATCGGCGTGGGGCAAAAGACACGGGGGGCGGTGCGTTCTGCGCGGGATGGGACAGCGTTGCTGCGGAAAGCAAAGCAAAAAGCACTGAACACGGGCAAATTTCGATGGATTGCGCGACTGTGTCCATAAGCGGAAGAAAGGTTTCCGAAAACCGGCAGTGCTTTGGCAAAAAGTCGCACGTTTAAAGCGACGGCGGGTGAGGCAAATTTGCCTGTGTCCGGGAGGCAGAGAACCGGTGCGCTTGTGGGTAACGCTTGTCCAGAAAGGCCCAGGGGCAGAGTACCATGATCTTGTCTCAATTCTGGAAACTTGTCCGAATTTGCCGGGAGATGAGCCAACGGTTCTTTCCCGCCGGAACCGTTCTGCTCCTCCTGGTCACCCTGGGTTGCCTGGCCGGCCCCTCCCCCAACCCCACACCGACGCCCGACCCGTTCCCCTACCTGGTCATCCTCGTCATTGACGGCTGCCGGCCCGAATACCTGGACTTGGCCCCCCTGCCCCACCTGGAGCAACTGGCCCGCGAGGGGGTGACCTTTGAGCGGGCCTGGGTGGGGCAGGTCGTCAGCAACACCCCCCCAGGTCATGCGACCATCGCTACAGGCACGCTTCCCTCCCGTCACGGCCTGGTCAGTTTCTGGTGGAAAGAGGCCGAGACCGGGGAGGTCGTCTGGCCGACCCGCCACGAGGATGTGCGCGTAGGAGAGGAGACCGCCATCCTGGAGGCCGCCGGGGTGCCCACCTTCGCCTCCCTCTACCGGCGGCGGCACCCCGCTGCGCTGGTCGCCGCGACCGGCGGCTACAAATCGTTCGCCGTGGCCGCCCTGGGGCTGGATGCCGACGCCGTCCTCTTTGCCTATATGCCCTCTGCGGAAAATGTCCGCCGGGACCGCTTTTCCGGGAATGAAGAACGGGCCTCCCCGGCCGGCTGGCGGGTGGTGCCGGAGACGGTCCCGGGGCAGGAGCCGCCGGTGGGGAGCCTCAACGACCCGACCCTGTTCCGCGCCGCCGACCTCGGCCCCGGCGACGGGGACGTCTGGGCGATGGACGCAACCCTGGCCCTCTGGGAAGAGATGCGCCCGCAGGTCCTCCTGGTCAACCTGCCCGATGTGGACCGCTACGGCCACGCCTACGGCGGCCCGGCCGACCCGGAACGGATGGCCCAACTGCTGGTCAATGTGGACGCGCAGATCGGCCGGCTGATCGAGGCATACAAAGCGGCCGGCCTCTACGAGCAGACCGTCTTTATCGTCACCTCTGACCACGGGATGATCGCCGGCGACCGCTACCTGGGGGAGGGGGACCTGCCCGGTCCGCTGGTAGAGGAGAGCATCCGGGCGATTGTGGGGGCGCACGTCTGGCTGCGCGATAGCACCCAGGCCGGGGCGGTCGCCGAGGCGATCGAGCGGGCCCGGGTCGCCGGCCTCTGGGGAGCCTATGTCAAGGTAGAGGCAGAGGATGGCGGCTTTCGCTACCGACCCGGACCGGGCACGGCGGCGCAACTCTCCGACGAAGAGGCGTGGGCCTATGAGGCTCTCCTGAACACGGTGGCCGGTCCCCGTGGGCCGGACCTCTTTCTGCTCACGGAGGAAAACCTCCTCGTCGGCGGCAAGCCCGAGATTCTGGGCCACCACAACACCCTTACCTGGGGGGTACAGCACATCCCTCTGATCATCGCCGGCCCCGGTGTGCCCCAAGGGGTCGTCTCACAAGCCCCGGCGCGGCTCGTGGATATTGCCCCGACTGCCCTGGCCCTGCTGGGAATCGAGCCGGAGGGAATGGATGGGGCCATTCTGACCGACGCCCTGCTCCACCCCGACCCGGCCTGGGTACGGCGCGAGCAGGAGCAGGCAGCCCTGTGGTGGGCTGTGCAGGAAGTGCTAATCGCCGCAGGGGCGGAGGGGTCGCCATAGGACACGCCGCAAGTACAGTGGAACGAAGGCATACGCCTGCGCCAGGTATGCTTCAACGGTCGGCCACTCGACAGGTTCTTCGGTCATCCTGCCTTCTTGTCCTGGGAAAGACTCAACGGTGCTCCGGCTCTTCCTTTTCCAACACCACAAGACGAGCAATATCTCGCCGGGCCAGCCACAACGGGATGAGGCCAAACACCCCGAAGGAACAGTCCAGCAGCCGCCAGAAAAAGGGAATGCCCCGAAGCGGCCCCAAGAGCAGGGCGGTCGGAATGACCAGCAGGCAGGCGATCATGCCGGACTCGACGACCCAGCGGTTGCGGAGCGGGTCGCGCAGCGGCCCCAGAAAGGTTATGGCGATGACGACATGCCCAAAGGCGAGCCAATCGGTCCCGTAGAAGATGAACGGATACGATCGGCCGATCTCGCCCAGGCCCTGGTGGACAAGAGAGATCCATCGCGCCATCGGCGGCCAGACCTGTTCCATCCAGGTACCCGCGCCGATCCATCGCCGGAGGAGGTCTATCTCCCATTGGAGGGGTATCGCCGTCAGTCCGCTGACGACGAGCGCGACGATAAAAAAGACGAGCCAAGCCCGCACCCGCCGGTAAAGCCGTTGCCGTTCCATTACCGTTCCTCAAGTCCCCAACGGGGAAGGGTTTCCAGGCCGGCCGATTCGGCCGTGGCGATCTCGTCTGCCGTCAGTTGAGAGGCCACCGCCTGCCGGCACTCCTCCGCTGCCGCCCGCACCTCGTCGTCGGCCGCTTTATGGTGCGCCACCGAGGTCGCCAATCGAAAAGATTCCTGCCATTTTCCCTGTCGCCGGCGCAGTTGGGCCAGAAGGAGAAGCGCCTCCAGCGTCCGGGGCGCGATGTCTGCCCAATCAGCCCGCCTCAGCATCTCCTGCAAGGTGGCCTCGGCCGTCTCCAATTCCCCCGCTTCCAACGCCACCTGTGCCAGTGCCGTCAGGCGCAGGTCCAGATAGCGCCGGTTTCCCAACCGGCGCAGCACAGCCACACTTTCGTTCAGATAGGCCAACGCCTGCTGGTGGTCTCTCCCCGCCACGGCAATCCGCGCCAGAATCGCCAGAGCATTGGCGATATGGGCCTGGTGCTCCACCTGCCGATGCAGGGCCAACGCGCGCCGACCATAGGCCATCGCCTGGTCCAACGCCCCCTCATTCAGCGCAACAACGGCCAGGAGCTGGCAGGTAGTGGCCACCAACTCGGCATTCTCCATCTGCCGGGCCAGCGCGCAGGCGGCGGTGGCATATTGACGCGAGGTTTCCGTATCCCCCCGGGCCAGCGCCGCCTCGGCCAGGTTCGCCAGGGCGGCACACTCCCCCCACCGGGAGCCCACTTGACGATACACCGCCACACCCTGTTGCCAGTACGCTATCGCGGTTTCTATATCCCCCACCCCATAGGCAGCCGCACCGGTGTACACCAGGCTGTGCCCATAGGCCACGTGGGGGCGAAATGGCGCAATGATCTCGATCGAGGTCCGGCCGTACGCCATCGCTTGTTCGTACTCGCCCAGGCGAAAGGAAAAGGCGGCGACCAGGCCGTAGGCCCGCCCTAGGGCCAGGGCCTCTGGGGCCTGGGACAGGTCAACCCCTCCTTCCAGCGACCCCACGGCCTGGAGGGCCAGGTCCCGCATCTCCTGGTACAGCCCGGAGAGGTCGAAAATCTGCATGGAGGAATCGGCCAGGTCATTGATCACGGCGATCTCTCGGTTCGCGATGGCCGTTTGCCAGGCCAGGCGCAGGTTGTCCAGTTCGGGGCGAATGCGGGCCAGGGCGTCGTCCACCTTCCCGCCCAGCAGGACCGGCTCCAGGCGGCGGACGAACCGGCCATAGTAGCGGGCATGGGCCCGCTCCGCCTCGATCTTCCCGGCCGGGTCGGCGGCCAGTTTGTCGGCAGCGAACTGCCGGAGCAGCGGGTGAAACTGATACCGCTCCCCCTGCCGATAGAGGAGGAACCGGTCCACCAGGGCAGCCAGCAAGGGCAAATTCGCGCCGACCACCTCGCGCGCCGCCTCGGCCGTCAAGCCGCCTCGAAAGAGGGAAAGGCGGGCGTACCCCTGCCGCTCCTGGGGCGTCAGCCGTTGCCAGGACCGCTCAAAAACCGCCACCAGACTGCGGTGACGCTCCGGCAGGTCGTACCGCTTTGTCTGCAGGAACCCCAGACCCTGTTCGATTTCGGCCACAATGCCGGCCACATCCAGCACTCGCACCCAGGAGGCGGCCAGTTCCAACGCCAGGGGCAACCCCCCCACCAACCGACACAGCCGCACCAGGGCCGCCTCCTGCCCGGCCGGCCTGAAATCGGCCCGCACCTGGCGGGCTCGTGTCAGAAAAAGTTGCCCGGCGGGGAATGAGGCAATAACCTGGCCGGCGAGTTCCGCTTCCTCCCCGGGACAGGCCAACCCCGCCAGTTCCAGCAGCGTCTCGGCCTGCAGGTCGAGCCGTTCCTGAGAAGTGACCAGCAGTTGGATGCCGGGTGCCCAGGCCAGCAGGGAGGCCAGGAAGGAGAGGGTGCGGCGGTTCAGCAGGTGCTCCAGATTGTCCAACAGCAGCAACATCTCCCTGTCGCGCAGATAATCCAGCACTTCCCTCTCTATCCGTTCCCTGCCGGGAAAACGAAACCCGACGGCAGCAGCGATGGCCGCAGCCAGACTCTCCCCCGGCGACACCGCATCCAGCGGGACGAACCAGACCCCCTCCAGGAAATCGGCCGTGTGCGCCCAGGCCACCTGCAACGCCAGCCGGGTTTTGCCCACACCTCCGGGACCGCCGATCGTCAGCAGGCGGCTGCTTTCGTCGCTCAGCCACGCCTGAATGCAGGCCATCTCCTCCTCCCGCCCGATCAGGGCGGTGGTGGGCGCGGGCAGGTTGTGGCGGGGAAGGTCGCCGGCGGCGCGGATGCGTTCGTACAGGGCGGTGGTCTCGGCGGACGGGGCCACCCCCAACTCCTCCTCCAGGATGCGGCGACAGGTCTCGTACTGGGCCAGGGCCGCGCTGTGCTGCCCGCTGCGCACCAGCGCCAGCATCAGTTGGCGATGGGTCTCCTCGCGCCAGGAGTCCAACGCCAACAGACGGGTAGCCGAGTCGATCGCCTGGCCATATCGGCGGTGGTGCAGGTAGTGCTCGGTCAGGATGTGCAGGGCGTGCAGGGCCAGACTACGACAGCGCTCCCGCCGGGCCAGCATCCATTCCTCAAAGGCCGGGGCATCGTGCAGGTAGAAACCGGCCAGAAATTCCCCCCGATAGAGGGAAACGGCCTCCTCCAGGGCGGTGATCGCCCCCCCTTTTTCAAAATCCCGCCACAGCCGCTCAAACTGCTCCACGTCCAGGGAAAAAGGAGGAGCCGGACAAAAGGCCACGGTCGTTCGGGTAATGACCAGGTACGCTCCGAGCAGTTTGCGCAGGTTGCTCAACGCCTGGCGCAGGTTGTTCCGGGCATCGGCTTCGGCCATCTCGCCCCACAACAGGCCGGCCAGCGCATCGCGCCGGTGCGCGTGTCGGGTAACGGCAAGGTAGAGCAACAAAGCCAGCACCTTGTTCGAGATAAACCCGGTTACGGGCTCTCCTGCTTGGGTAACGCTCAAACCGCCAAACGAACGAATCTCCAACACGTCGTCCTCAAAAACTTTTCTGCGGCAGGTAAAAGAACCTGCCGGGTAGAACGTACCCCCTCACCCTGTGTAGCGGGGTGTCCTCATCCGCCGGGGTGTTTTCATTATAGGCAGAAGCAAGACTTTTGTCAACGGAAAAATCGTAGGACCGGCTTTCCAGCCTGTCCGGTCAGGGATGTTGGGACACGGTATGCCGTGTCCCAACAAGACTCCCCTCTGTATAAATGATCTCTAAATGTTCGCCCTGTATGATACGGCCAGGATTGCAGGTTACCAAAAGAGCGGTACCGAGGAAACTATCCCGATACCGGTGAACGGAAAGAAGCATGGGCAACCAGGAGTGGGGAAAGCGGCCATTGCAACGCTACAGTTTCATCCTCAGTCTGTGGAGAGAGGCCGGCCCCTATCCCAACAGCCCGCCGGTCTGGCGAATCAGCCTGGAGGAGGTCCTGAGTCTGGAGCGGTGGGGCTTTCACGACCTGACCGGGTTGATCCGTTTTTTGGAAGAGTGGACGGACAAACCACCACCGGAAAAGATGTGAAGCAGCGGAAGAACAGAGGAGGTCTGTGATGAAGAAGCGTTACCTGATTTTGTTCGTAATCGTGGCTTTGCTCGTCGGGGCCTGCGGCGGAGAAGCGCCACCGCAACCGGCGGCAACCCAGCCACCCCAACCGGCAGCGACCGCGCCCCAGTCCCCGGCCCCGCCGACCGCTCCGGCCGGCGGGCCTGAGGCCCCCGCGGACATCCCCCTCATGCCCGACGCCGCCAACGTCACCTCCGCCACCACCGCCGAGGGCGCCGCCATCACCTACAGTTCGGCCAGCGCGTTGGACGCCGTCGTCACCTTCTACCAGAGCCAGATGCCCGCCCAGGGCTGGGGCCAGGGGGCTGATGCCACGGTCGTCAGCGGGGTCAGCGCGGTGCTCCACTACACCAAAGGAGCCCGGACGGCCACCATTACCGCAACCAGCACGGGCAGCGGCACCTCCGTGGTGATCGCCCTCCCCGAGGCCACCGCCGGCCCGCCCCCGGCCCCGCCGACCGCTCCGGCCGGCGGGCCTGAGGCCCCCGCGGACATCCCCCTCATGCCCGACGCCGCCAACGTCACCTCCGCCACCACCGCCGAGGGCACCTCGATCACCTACCAATCCGCCAGCCCCTTCGACAGCATCGTCACCTTTTACCAGACCGAGATGCCCGCCCGCGGCTGGACCTACCAGGGCGAGGTCTCGACGGTCGTCAGCGGGGTCAGCGCCGTCCTCTACTTTGTCCGCGAGGGACAGGAGGCCACCGTCACCCTGACCAACGTGGGCCTTGCCACCACCGTGGTGATCGCCGTCACCGGCGAGGCCACCGCCGGCCCGCCCCCGGCCCGGCCGACCTCGCCGCCGGCCCAGCCGACCTCGCCCCCGGCCCAGCCGACCAGCCCGCCGGCCCAGCCGACCAGCCCGCCGGCTCCGACGGCCGAGCCCACCGCGGCAGGTCCCTGCGAACGCGGCTCCGGCCAGAACTTTTCGGGCCAGGGCCTGATGCAGCCGAATTTCCAGGGCCAGGACCTGCGGTGCGCCAACTTTGCCGCGACCGAGCTGTTCCAGCCCAACTTTTCCAACGCCAACCTGTTCCGGGTGATGTTTGACGATGCCGAGATACACGAGGGCAATTTCAGCGGGGCGAACTTGAGCGAGGCGCGGTTTGATTTTGGCGAGTATGCCGGGCCCAACTTTAGCGGGGCAAACTTGACCCGGGCCACCTTTGTCAACGTCGAGATGACCGACCCCAATTTCACCAATGCTGACCTGACCGGGGCGGATCTCACCACGGTCGAGATGACCGGGGCCATCTGGAACAACACCATCTGCCCGGATGGTCAGAACAGCAACAACGTCGGGGGGTCCTGCCAGGGTCATTACTAATCGCCCTCTCGGGTAACACGGCCGGCCGGATGCCTCGATAACAAGCCGTCCCACAGGGCTCGGAAAGGCCGCCCCACAGGGCCAGGTAGCCCGTGGGACGGGCTTTCTAGCCCCTCCGTTTTGCCGGGTGGCCCGGCCTAGGCACCTGGTCGGTAACCGTGAGGGTGCCCGACCAGGTGCCCCTTTTGGACCATGCTTCGGCAGTCCAGGGGCCCTGGCAGATTTCCCCAGAAATTGACCAAAATCCGGCCTCTGGGGGTGGGGAGCCGGCATGCCGGGTCCCCACCCCGACTTGTTCCCCTAGACAGCCCCACCGGCCTGTGCTAGAACGCGCTCGTCCGGCCCCTACCGTCCGGGCCAGCGGAGGGCACAAGAATGGACCAACTCATAAAAAAACTCCCCCTGGCGAGGGGGCCTCTCGGCTCGCCTCTCACCAGGGGCACTAGGGGAAGGGAGTACCTGTAGTATACCACAGGTTCAGAATTTTTGCAAATCGGCTTCTCCCGGTTTGACAAAGCAGAACATTTGTGCTAAGATGGGGGCAGGTTTTTCAAAAGGAGGGTTCCATGTTGACCTTGTGCCTGGTCGTCGTTGGCTTGTGGCTGTTTGTGGACCTGTACTGGCGCAGCCGGGGGGCCGGCCGGCGGTCGTGCTGACCGGTCGCCCCTGGATCCGCGACCGTCCCGGCCGCACAGCCGGGTGTGTTTCAGTTTTGCGGTGGAGAACGACCTGTGCCGCTCTCCCCTCTCGTTCTGCCTGCCTTGTGCTTATTGCCTGCCTCTTTATCCTGCGCCGAAGGGGCGAGGAAAAGACCCCCTCTCGTTCTGCCTGCCTTGTGCTTATTGCCTGCCCTGATTTCGGCCGGGAAGGAGCCACACCGTGTTCGCCCGGTTGCGAAACAAGCCGTTCGGGCAACTCCTAGGGGTGCTCGAACGAGTTGTTCTACAAGGCCCCTATCCCACTCCGGTCCGTCACCCGTCTGCAAAAGCGGAATGCACCCGCGCACCCCCCGTTTTGACGACCGGGCGGCGTTGTGGTATCCTCTGGGATGTCGTTACGGTGGCCGAGGCTCACCCCGGGCGGTTGTCAAACCCACCTTTGGGCAAACCGTCTGGGGCGAACAGACCAGGCTGATTCGGCTGAGAAAACCAGCGCAAACGGGGTGGGTGAGGGCATTGCCCGCGCCTACCCGGCGATTTTCCTGTATTCCGAGGAGGCAAGACGATGCGCAAGGTTGTGCTGCTGCTTCTTGGGGTAGGTCTGTTGCTGGGTGGATGCCGTACGGCGGGCAGTCCCGCTCCCGTTTTCACGCCGCCCCCCCCGACGATGCCGCCGACCCCCTCGCCACAGGTCCTCTGGGCCACCTACGCCGACTGGCAGACCTACCGCGACGAGGCCCTGGCCTTTGCCATCCAGTACCCCACCGGTTGGGCGGTCTATACCTTCCCCGAGCGGCCTGGCGCGGTCTATTTCGGGCCGGCCCCGGAGCGATTGCTGGCCGGGGTGCGGGTGGTCGAGGGAGTGACCCTGGAGGAGACGGTGGCCCACCAGATCGAGGTTTTGGAGGGGAGGGTAGAAGGAGAACTCCTTGCCCAACAAACGGGCTACCTCAACGGCTACCCCGGCGTACGCCTGACCTACCGCAGCGGTGAGCAGGGGCCTTTGGACACCTGGGTTCTGGCCTATGAGGGCCGCGTCTATATCGTGGGGGCCGCCGGCGAGGAGGAAATGCGCACCTACGAGGAGATGCTGGCCACCTTTCACTTTTTGGAGCGGTCGCCCTAGTTGCAAAGGGGGCCCTTCCGTGGTATAATACGGCCCACAACGGCCCCCGGCAGCGGCCGGGGGGATTTTGTCCGGGAGGTGACACGTCGTGCTGCGAAATGCCTTGAATATCGTCGAGATTCTGATCAGTGCCACCCTGGTTGCGGTGATTATCCTCCAATCCAAGGGCTCCGGCTTTGGGGGTATCTTTGGGGGGCGGGATATGCTTTCCCCGATGCACACCCGGCGGGGCCTGGAAAAGACCCTCTTTCAGTTCACCATTGGCCTGGCCGTCGTTTTCCTCCTCATCTCCCTCGTCGGCAGCCTGTTCACCTTTTAGCCGGCGATGGCCCGCCTGATTCGGTGGCAGATCTTTTTCGCCGCCCTGGGCATCCTGATCGTCGGGGGGTTGCTGGCCCAACTCTCGCTGACCCGGCAGACCGTCATCCTGCCGACCCAGGGAGGGAGTTACATCGAAGGGATGGTGGGCGCCCCCCAATTCCTCAACCCCTTGCTGGCTACCAGCGATGCCGACCGGGCGATCGCCGGCCTGCTTTTTGAGGGACTCTCCTCCCTCCAACCCGATGGCTCGGTCGTCCCGGCCCTGGCCGAGGGGTGGGAGGTAGGCTCGGAAGGGCTCGTCTACACCTGCACCCTGCGCAGCGACATCCGCTGGCACGACGGCGAACCGGTGACCACGGGGGATGTCCTCTTTACCCTGGACCTGCTCCTCTCCCCCGAGATCTCGCGGAGCAATCCCCTGGCCGACCTGTGGGCGCAGGTTCAGGTGGAGAAGATAGATGACCGTCGTCTGCGCTTTCGCCTGGAGCAACCTTCCGCCCCGTTCCTGGGCTACACCACGCTGCCGATTCTGCCGGCACACAAACTCGGCGAGACCGCGCCGGCCGACCTCCCGATGAGCCTTTTCAACCTGACCCCCGTCGGCACAGGCCCCTTCCGCCTGCGCGACATTCAGGAAGAGGCGGGCAGCCTGGCCCTGAACCTGGAGGCCAACCCGTACTACTACCGCCGTCTCCCTTACCTGGAGAGCCTGCAGTTTCGCTTCTATGCAGACGAGGCGTCCCTGGTCCAGGCCCTCCTGGAGGGCAAAGTGGACGGGGCCTTTGGCCTTTCCCCAGAGGCCCTGGCGCAACTGGAGGGCCAGCCTGACCTGACGATTCACCGGACCTACCTGCAGGCCTACACCCTCCTCTTTCTCAACAACAACTCCACCATCCTCGCCGATCGGCGCATCCGCCGGGCGATCTTGTACGGGCTGGACTATACTGCCCTGCTGGATGGACTGGGAGAGGAGCTTTTCCCCGCGAACGGCCCGATTGCGCCGATCTCCTGGGCCTACAAGCCGGACCTGCCCCCCCCGACCTACGACCCGGAGCAGGCCGCAGCCCTCTTGGAGGAAAGTGGCTGGTACGACCTGGATGGGGACGGTACCCGCGAGCGGGATGTTCGTCCCCTGGAACTGACGCTGGTCACCTACAACCTGCCCGAAACGCGGCCGCTCCTGGCCCGACGAATCAAGCAGCAACTGGCCCCCCTGGGCATCGCCGTCCGCGTCCTCGTGCTGGAGGACCCGGTGGCCTACCAGGAGCGGATGGGTGGGCGCGATTTTGACCTGCTCCTCTACGGTTGGGGGCAACTGGGCCGGGACCCCGATGCGTTCAGTTTGTGGCATTCCAGTCAGATCGGGCCGGGTGGATGGAACCTCTCATCGTGGGCCGATGAGGACGCCGACCTGATTCTGGAGCGGGCCCGCACCACTCTGGACCAGGAGGTCCGCACCCAGTTGTACTGGCTCTTTCAGGAGCGTTTTGTGGAGCAGGTTCCGGCGATTCCGCTCTACTATCCGGTGTATGCCTTTGTGGTCCGTTCGCGCATCCGGGGGGTGGAACTGGCCCCGCTCAACGACATCGGCGACCGCTTTCGGAGCATCTCGAACTGGTACATCAAGACGCAGAAGGTCATCATAGGGCGGAGCCGGCCGGCCCCGCGCTATGAGGGAGGGGAGCAGCCCTAAGGGCTCCTGAAAGGCAAGAGCAAAAAACAGGATATCCCCGTTGAAGCCGTGCACATCGGCAGGGGGCAACCGGCCGGTTGCCCTACTCGTAGTTGCGAGAGGGCCTGACCTCCTGCAAAAAGGCCCGGTAGCCTTCCAGAGAGCGTTCCAGGGAATGGTGCGCCTGGATGTACCGACGGGCGTTCTCCCCCAGCCGGCGGCGCAGGCTTTCATCCTCAATCAACCGCCAGATATACTCGTGCAGCATCTCCTCCTCCCCCGGCCCCAGGTCCACCTTCAGGCACGTTCCCTCCGGCCAGAGGGCAAACTGGTCCACATTCGAGACGAGCACCGCCTTGCCACAGCCCAAAAGCCGGACCAGGGAACCTGATGTTTCCCCCGCCGAGGGATAGCGCAGGTTGACGGCAATGTCGCAGGCGGCGATCAGGGTATAGAACTCGCTCAGGCCCAGATACCCGGTCACGACCACCCGATCGGCGACGCCATAGCGGGAAAGCAGGGTCGGCAGATCGAAACAGGGAGCCGGTTCTCCCACCAGGAAACAGCGCACCCGGGCCTGCCTTTTGAGGAGACGGGCATAGACCTGGAGCAACCGGTCAATCCGCTTCGAGGTCGAGAGAAACCCGAAGGAGGCCAGCAGCACCTCCTCCGGTTGGAGCCCCAGCCGCCGGCGGGCCGCCTGAGGGTTTGGGAGCGGCCAATCGGCCAGATGATGAGGGATTCGCCGGACGATCAGGTCGGGGTGAGCTCGCCGGACCCGCTCTTCGACCCAACTATTATGCACAACAACCCCGCAACTGCGGTCAAGGAGCACCCGATTGAGCGGAATGAGGAACTGCTCGTTCTCACCAAAGACCCCGTGGTGACGCCGCAGGGCCAACGCGACCCCCTCCTCCCCACACTCGTAGGCCAGGTGCCAGATATAGCCGGCCAGGTCTCCCCGCAGCAGGGTGCAACGGGCGACCAGGTTGTGCAGGACATAGTCGTGGAGCACGACCGCACCAGGCAGGCGCAGGGCCAGGTCATAGATTCCGACGTGGTGGGGGTTGTTTCCCAGATGGTAGAGAATCAGGTCAAAGTGGGAGGCCTGTGCCGGAAGGTCCTCCAAAGGAAGGATGGGGATGCCCGGCAGAAAAGCAGCCTCCCAGGGGGACGGGGCGAAACAGGTCAGCGCCACATCCTGGGCTAAACGGGGAACAATCTCCGCGCTGTAATCGGCGATGCCACTGTGAATCGGGGGAAGAGGGGAAACCCAGGCCAGGCGCATCGGCCGTCACCTCTCCTGCAGGGAGTCAACCTCGGCCTCCAGGTCCCGCAGGCGGGCCTCCAGCGCCCGAACGCGCTCTTCCAACAGCCCCAGAAGGTAGTCAGTACGATCAATCTGCTCCTGCAGCAATACCCGTTGCGCCTGATAGAACGTTTTGAAGGTTCGGGTGACCTCGGCATTGAAGGCGACCTGGTTCTGCAGGAAAAAGCGGGACAGGTGGGTACCTAACCAGGACAGGAGGGGGCCCAGGAGAGGGATACGGGAGCGGGTCCGGTGGACGGGCCAGGTCCGGCCCAACACCTCCAGATGGGCGACCAGCTGGTCCAGGACGGCGAGGTCAGGGTTCTGGAACGCCTGGGTGGTCAGGGTTGCGGCCTCTTGGGCACGGGCGCGATCGGCGGCCTGGCGGGCTTGCCGGCGCAGTTGTCTCCAGACGGGCTCACCTTCAGGGTCGGTCAACAGTATCCTCCTTACCGCTCAGAACGATAGGCGGACCTCTTCCAGGTTCAGTCACCTTGCTCCGCGCCACATCGCTTACTACACGGTTTCGCAAGTTCGTGCCGGCCTTGGGTAAAACCGGCACGAATCAAGGAACGAATGTAGGTGCGACCGGAAAGGCACCGGCATACATAACAGGCACGGCCAAGAGCATCGTCCTCAGCATTCTGTGAACCATTGTACCACAAAAGCGTTCGGGCGGCAAAATGGGGGCGGCCCCGGGATAGCGACAAGTCGCCGTCGCCTCCATTGCGTCATCTTGGAGGCGCTCCTACACGGCCTATGGGACACGGCATGCCGTGTCCCGACATGGGCCCTGTCCCAACCCAGACTTATCGCGACCTCGGTCCGCGACTGCGGGTGCCGGGAAGGCCGGCTTGGGGGTTCCTCCTATCCCCCCGCCACCACGGGAAAGACGCTCACCCGGTCGCCGTCCTGGAGGAGGTGCTCCTCCGGGACGGCGCAGTGGTTGACAAAGATGCGCTTGACCTGGTCGGCGGGGAGGTTCAGGTGGGCGACCAGGTCGGCCACGGTGCTGCCGGCCGGCAGGTCCAGCGGCAGGGGCTCCCCCGGCCTGAGGGGTACCGGGGCGTAGCGGTGCAGCACGGCGTACAGACGGACATCCACCCGAATCATCGGCTCAGTCCTCCGGCGCAAAATACCATTTGTAGAGTACCTGCATATCATCGGGAAAGACGGCCAGCCGATCCCCGGGTTGGACCGCCCGATTCAGGGTGGAGTAGCGGTGGTTGACAAAGATGTTGCTGCCGACCTCCTCCAGCGGGACCCCAAGCCGCACCAGCAGATCGCGGACGGTGTCGCCCGGTCGGACCGGGACGTGGAGGACCGAGTCGGCGTCGGGTCGCCGTTCCGGGGTAAAGCGGCGCAGTTTGCCGTAGAGGTGCAGTTCCAGGGTGGTTTCGTTCATCATCCCCTCTGATGAGATGGCGGGGGGCGGGCTGGTGCGCCCCCCGCCCAACGCAGGTTATAACTGGCCGTAGACGCTGTCCAACATCTCGTCAGGGACGTCCCAGGTGACGTTGTGCGGCGGCAGCGGCTCGTACTTCATAAACTCGGGGATACGGTCGTGCGCCGGCCCCAGTCCGGCCGCCTCGTTGAAGGCGCGCTCCTGGCGCAGGATCTCCTTGCCGATCGCGACGACGTCGTCGGCCGTCCACGTGGTCCCGAGGACGCCGTTGCACTCGTCAATCATTCCCTGAAAGCCCTCGGCGATGTCCAGGATGGCAAAGGCGATAAAGAGGCAGTGGCCGGTGGAGTCGAGGAAGGCGGTGGTCGCCTGGAAGTTGCGCGAGACCTCGGCCTTGCCCTCGATGGCCAGGGCGTCCAGGTTGCCGCCCACAGCGAGGATCTCCGGGGCCACGGTGTAGCCGGAGGTGTGGTCCGCGCCCATCGTGCTGGTGGCGTAGGTGATGCCGATTCCCTTGACGGCGCGCGGTTCGTAGGCCGGCATACCCTGGTCCTTGACGGTGGGCACGCGGGGGACGCCGTAGGCCCGGCCGGTAAAGGCGGCCCCCTGGCCCAGGATATGCCCCAGCGGGGTGCCCTTGCCGATCTCGTGGAGCAGTTCGATCGCCCGGTCGGCGTCGCCGAACTCGGCCAGGCCGGCCTCCATAGCCACGCCGATCGTCACGCCGGCCTCGATCGTGTCCAGGCCGTACTCGTTGCACAGCCGCACCATCTCGGCGATGGCGTCCAGGTCAGCGATGCCACAGTTCGCCCCCAGGGCCCAGTCGGACTCGTACTCGATGCAGGAGACGTGCTCGCGGCCATCCGGGTAGGGCCAGACGTTGGAGCACTTGATGATGCAGCCGGGGCTGCAGCCGTGGCCGACCATCCCCGCGCCACCGCGCTCTTTGGTCCCGGCGTTGATCGCCTCGCCGGCGATCTTGGCGGCCCCCTCAAAGGTGCCGCTGGAAAAGTTGCGGGTGGGCAACCCGCCGGCCTCGTTGAGGATGTTGATCAGGACGGCCGTGCCGTAGAGGTTCAGGGCGCCTTCCGGCTTGGTCACGGCGTGGGTCTGCAGGGCCTGGCGCAACTTTTCCCGACCGGCGTTAAAGAGGTCGCGGTCGGCAAAGGAGACGCCCGGTGCGCCGGTGCGGTCCAGGACGATGAACTTGAGCCCCTTGGAGCCGAGGACCGCCCCCAGGCCGCCGCGGCCGGCATAGCGCGTGGCCCGGCCGTCGTTGTCGTTGAAGCAGACGCCGGCCATGGCCATGCGCTTTTCCCCGGTGACGCCGATGCCCATAATCCCGACCTTCTCGCCGTACTCCTCGTAGAGGGCCTGGAAGGACTGGGAAAGGGTCTGCCCGACGTAGGCCTCGGCCGGCTTGAGCGTGGCCCGGTCCACCCCGACCTCCAGCAGCCAGAAGCGGCCCTTTTCCTTCGGCTGTCCTTCAACAATGATCGCCTTGATCCCCATGCGGGCCATCTGGTAGGGGAAAAGGGAGCCGGCGTTGGCCTCTTTGATTCCTCCGGTCAGAGGAGACTTGCCTCCGACCGAGATGCGCGAACTGGTGGGGGCGCCGGTCCCCGTCACAATTCCTGGGGCCAGCACAATCTTGTTGTTCGGCCCCAGGGGATGGCAGGTGGGGTCCACTTCAGCGGCGATGACGCTGCTGGTCAGCCAGCGCCCCCCCATCAGACGGTACTTTTCCGGTACTTCCTCGAATCGAGCGGTCAGATCGGTCATGTTGACGCGCAGGATTTTGCCCATTTTCCGCCTCCTTCTTTTGTGAGAAAAGGAATCCGCCCGCCGTGTGCTGCCCCTGACGATCACCTCCTTTCTTGCCGCCATACGAAAACCAGACCGCCCGTCACCGCAAAGGCGACCGGCGGTCTCCTTTCCGCACTGGGAGGCGTGGCCGTTTCCAACCACACCCTACCGGCCACAGCGCCTGGAGTGACCTCTGTAGCGACCGTGGCTCGGAGACTCCGGTGGGACTATTCGGCTGGTCGAAGCAGTTTCATTATACTCGATTTGAGGCCAGATTGCAAGAATTTTCCTTTCCCGCCGGGTGTGTTATAATACCATGGACGACCGAGCAACTTGGAGGCCCAGGTGAAGCAATCCCTTCTTGCCCTCAGCAGTTACCTGCCCTATCCGCTGGCGGCCCGGTTACTGGAGCAACCGGGCCGCCCTCTCCTGGGGGAGAGCGAGCGGTTCGACGCCGTCGTCCTCTTTGCCGACATTGCCGGCTTTACCCCGCTGACCGAGGCGATGGGCCGAAGCGGTCCCCAGGGCACCGAGGCCCTGACCGACATCCTCAACGGCCTCTTTACGGCCCTGATCGAGCAGGTACACCGTTGGGGGGGCATCGTGGGCAAGTTTGGCGGAGACGCCATGACGGTGCTCTTTTGTGGGGAGAACTACCTGCTGCGGGCCCTGAGTTGTGCGCTGGCCCTGCGGCGAGTGGTCGCCGAACAGGCCTACGTGGAGACGGCCGCCGGGTCCTTTCTCCTCCAGGTGCGCCAGGGGTTGGCCGCCGGCCCGGTCCTGCAAACGGTGGTCGGCACGACCGAACGGGCCGATGTGGTCTTTGCCGGGCCGCCCCTGCTACAGTCCGCCGAGGCCGAGAGCCACGCCTCCCCCGGCGAGACGATTCTGCACCCCTCCCTGGCCGGCCTTCTCCCTGCCACCTCGCTTCAGAGCACCCCTCTGCCCGACGGTTACCTGCGCCTGGATCGGCTGATGGTGGAGGTTCCTCCCCGGCCGCATCCTCCGCTGCCGGCTTTTCCCGATCCGGAGCAGGCCGCACGGGCGTTGCGTCCCTTTCTGCCCCCTCACATCTACGAACGGTTGCTTGGCGGTGGAGCGGCCTTTGTCAACGAGCATCGCCACAGCACCGTTCTCTTTGTCGGCTTTGAAGGCATAGATTACCTGGCCCCCGACGCCGCCGAACGCCTGGAGCGCTACGTCACCCGGGCCCTGGAGACGGTGGCCCGCTTTGAGGGCTTGACCTGCCGGATAGATGTAGGAGACAAGGGCAGCCGGGTAATGGTCCTGTTTGGTGCCCCCATCACCCATGAAAACGATGAGGAACGGGCTCTTCTCTGCGCGCTGGCGCTCCGCCCGCTGGGCGATGACCTGGGTCTTTCCCAACGCATCGGCGTCAACAGCGGGAGGGTCTTTGTCGGCCATGTCGGCTCCCCCCACCGCCAGGAGTACACGGCGATGGGCGATGGGGTCAACCTGGCCGCCCGGCTGATGCAGGCAGCCAGGCCGGGGCAGATTCTGGTCGGGGCCGAGACCTGTGCGGCGGCCGGGGAGGAGTTTACCTGGCGGGCGCTCCCACCGCTGCGTCTCAAGGGGAAAGCGCGGCCGGTGCAGGCCTACGACCTGGTCGAGTGTCTAACCTGCTCCACCCTGTACCTGCAGGAACCCCGCTATGACCTGCCGATGGTCGGGCGCAGGGAGGAACTGGCCCATCTGGAAGGGTTGCTGGCGCGGGTGCTAGAGACCGGCCAGGGGCAGGTGGTCGGCATCACCGCCGAGGCCGGCATGGGCAAGAGCCGACTGGGGGCCGAGGTGATTCGGCGGGCCCTGACGGCCGGTTTCGTCGGCCTGGGGGGAAGCGGGGTCAGCCATGGGGGGACCGTCCCCTACCTGGCCTGGCGGCCCCTGCTGCGTGGCCTTCTCGACCTGGAGGAGAGGGGGCCGGTCGAGGCCCAGGTCCAGACCCTACAGCAACGGCTGGAACAGTTCTACCCGGACCTGCTGCCCCGCCTGCCCCTCCTGGGCGATCTGCTGGGGTTGCCCATCCCGGACAACCCCACCACCGCCGCCTTTGACGCCGACTTGCGGCGGCGCAGCCTCTTTGCCCTGGTGGTGGACCTGATTCGAGGCCGGGCCGCCGGGACCCCCTTGCTCCTGGTGATGGAGGATGCCCACTGGCTGGACGACCTCTCCCGCGACCTGGCCCGCCAGGTTGCCCGCGAGATCGCCCCCTGGCCGATCTTTTTCCTGACGCTCTACCGGCCGCCGGAAGTCCCGCTCTGGGACGGAACCCTTGCGCACCGCACCGAGATTGCCCTGGGCCCTTTTGCGCCGGAGGAAAGTGCCGCACTGCTTCACCTGAAACTGGCCGGCCGGGACCTGCCTCCCGGCCTGGTGGAGCAGATTGAGGAACGCGCCCAGGGCAACCCCTTTTTCGTGGACGAGTTTATCAGCCTCCTACTGGAGCAAGGGATAGACCTGGACGACGCCGCCGCCCTGAGCCAGGTGGAGGTGCCGGACTCGCTGCAGGCCCTGATCGTCAGCCGTCTGGACCGTCTGAGCGAGAGCGAAAAGATGACGATTCGGGTGGCCAGCGTGATCGGGCGGCTGTTCCCCCTCGGCTGGCTGCGAGCGATCTATCCTGGTGACCTGAAGAACGGGCAACTGGAGCGGGACCTGGAGCGACTCAACCGGCTGGGGTTGGTGCCCCTGGATCGGGTGGACCCGGAACCGACCTATCTCTTTCGCCATACCCTCACCCGCGAGGTGGCCTACAACACGTTGGCCTTTGCCACCCGGCGCATGTTGCACCGTCGCGTGGCCGTCCACATCGAAAAGACCCATGCTGGCGAACTGGGGCCCTGGTACGGCATCCTGGTACACCACTACCGGCAGGCCGGCGATGCGGAAAAGGAGTTTGCTTATCTGGAGCCGGCCGCCCGGCAGGCGGCCCGCCAGGGGGGCCTCCGACAGGCAGTGGCCTTGTACAGCCGGGCGCTGGAACTCCTGCCGCAGGTCTTTTCCGACCCGGGGCAGGCCGAAGAACGCCGCTACGCCCTCCTCCTGGGTCGCGAGGCCGCCTGGGGCATGCTGGGGGAGCGAGCGGAACAACTGGCCGACCTGGAGACCCTGACCCGGTTGGCCCAACCGGGAGCAGAGGAACGGCACCGTGCCGAGGTCTCTTTGCGCTACGCGGCTTATTATGAGGCGGTCAGCGATTTTGCCGCCGCTCTGGAAGCGGCCCAAAAAGTGGTCCACCTGGCCGTTCGCAGCGGCGACCCCGCCGGCCACGTGGACGGGCTCGTTGCCGGTGCCCGCGCCCTCTGGCGGCAGGGCCGTTTTGAGGAGGCCCGCAGATACCTGGATGGGGCCCTGGGCATCGCCCGAAAGAATCAGGACCGCCGGCGCGAGGCCGCCGGGCTGCATCACCTGGGGACCATCCTCTACCTGCTGGGGGACTATGAGAGCGCCCAAGAGATTTTGGAGCAGGCCCTGCTGGTGCGCCGGGAACTGCAAGACCGCCAGGGCGAGGCGGCCAGTTTGAGCAATCTGGCCGGCATCTTTTTTGCCTCGGGCGACTTTGGCCAAGCCCGCACACTCAGCGAACAGGCGTTGCTGCTCTACCAGGCCATCGGGGACCGCCGCCTGGAGACACAGGTGCTCAGCAACCTGGGCAGCCTGGACTATGCCCTGGGCGAGTTTGAACGGGCCTGCCGACACCACCAGGAGGCGATGGTCCGGTCCCGCAAGGTAGAGGACCGCGCCAACCAGGCCCTGGCCGCCGGGAACCTGGGGCTGGCCCTGCGTGCCCTGGGCGACCATGAAACCGCCCGCGACTATTGCGAGCAGGCCCTGGCGATCTATCGCGCCATCGGGTCACGCCAGGGGGAAGGGGACAGCCTGACCTATCTGGCCTTTGCCCTGGAGTCGCTGGGGGACCTGGAGGCGGCAATCCGCGCTTATCGCGAGGCACTCCACCTGCGCCATGAGATCGGACAGGAGGCCCTGGCCATAGATGACCTGGCCGGCCTGGCCCGGGTGGCCCTACGGCAGGGGCAAGTAGAGACCGCTCTCGCCCACATCCAGGAGGCAATCGCCTGGATAGAGCAAAACGGCATCGCCGGCGTGGACTATCCTCTGTGGCTCTACCTGACCGCTGCCGCCGTGTTCGCCGCCGCCGGCCAACCCGAGCAGGCCCACTCCTCCCTAGAACAGGCCTACACCATGCTCCTGGAGCGGGCCGGCCGCATTGCCGACCCCGCAGCCCGGCAAGCGTTCCTGCAAAAGGTGCCCCTGCACCGCCAGATTCTGGAGCAGTGGGCCCAACAAGCAGGCTCCCGCCCACCCAAGCGCGAGCAGACGGGAGCCCCTGCCTGAAGCAGTCCCCTGCCGGCTACGGTGCACCTTTGAACACGACCGGCAGATAGACCGGATAGGCCGGCGGAATCGAGCCGATCAGGCTCCAACGACTCAGGTGACAGATCGCCACCGTCAGGCGGTTCCCCGGCAGGTCTCGCAGGTACACCGAGGGCGGTGCGCAGGTGTTGGCCCCGTCCGCCCAACCCGCACCGTCCCAGTAGTAGAGCCCCAGGCTGTCCTCGGCCACGCCGCCCACATCGCCCTCGCTGTACCCCACCGTCACCGTCACCGGCCTGAGGAAGGCAAAGCCGGAGATGGGGGCACCGTTCCGGTAGGCGTCCAGATCAAAGGCGTGGCCGGCAAAGCCCATCCCCGGCGAGATCGGGTGGGTTGGCGTATAGCGGGGCACAAAGGCGAGCACGACCGACTCGCTGACCGCCCCGGCGGGGATGTCAATGATGGTGGGCTGGCCGTAGGGGTCGGTGTAGACGAGGGTGCCGCTGAGGCCGGGATCCAGGGGCAGGGTAATCTGCTCCTGAATGGTGATAAAGTGGAGGGTGAAGGCACTGCCGCCACAGTTCTCGGCGGTGACGGTAACCGTGTAGGTGCCGGTGGCCGGCCAAGTGTAAAAGGCCACTGCGCTGCCCTGACCCTGGTCAGGCTGCGGCGTCCAGGTGTAGGTGATCGGGAGAGTGGCCGTCAGCGGCCAGATCGCGGCGGCGAAGGGCTGCGGGATCTCCACAAAGCCGACGTCTGGCCCGAAGATGGCCACTTCTTCCAAGGGAACCGGGCAGACCGGCGTCGTCCCGGTGATGACGATCGTGTGGGTGGCGACGGCACTGCCACCGCAGTTTGCGGCGGTGAGGGTGATGACGTGGGTGCCACTGACCGGCCAGGAGTAGGTGGCGGTGGGGGTTCCCTGGCCCTGGGCCGGTGGGGGCGACCAGGTATAGGTGATCGGGAAGGTGGCATCGGATGGCGAGAGAACGGCCGTGAAGGGGTAGGGCGTGGAAGGGGTTCCCTCTGTCGGCCCAGAGATCGCTGCGTCGGTCAGCCCGATGCAGGGGTGCCACTCATCCGCGCCGATGTCGGGGCCAGCCCCATAAGGGCGTGCCTGCCCGTCTATGTCCTCCGGCACCGCCGTGGGCACGCCCACATCAATCGCCGCCGACCCGGTGAGCAGGTGGTAGCCGTCGAAGGCCAGGCGGGGGTCCCCCGTGCTCTCGTTGGTGATTGTAAAGGTCCCGGCCCCACCGGTGTTGGCCCCGTTCCCGAACCAGAGGATGCCATCCAGGGTGGCCCCGCTGTCGTAGGTCAGGGTGATGCCCAGCGTCTGGCTGGTTAGAATCGTGTTGACCAGGGTCAGGTTGCTCTGAAAGACGGCCTCGATGCCGCTGTCGTTCCCGCCGATATTGTCGTGAATCGTGGTGTGGTAAAAGGTTGGGTTGGCATACTCGACAAAGATGGCCGATCCACCCGAGTCGGGGCCGAGGCCGGAGAGGTTGTCCACAAAGACGTTGTTCTCCCAGACCGGCGAACTATAAAAGCCGACAAAGACCGCCCCGCCGTGGCCCGACCCCTGACGGGAGGCCTGGTTCTTCCAAAAGATGTTCTTTTTCAGGGTTGGTGCACAATCCTCCATATAGAGGGCCCCGCCGATGCCGAGGCCCTGGTCGTTGCCTGCATTTTGGAAGAAACCGTTTCCCTTGAGGATGGGATAGCCCCCGGCGATCACGATCGCCCCGCCCTCGCTCATCATCGTAGAGGAAAAGCCGGCCGTGTTGCTGAAGAAGTGGTTGTGGGCCACGATCCCATCACTGTCATACAGATAGAGCCCGCCGCCTCCGCCCCAACCGGTCAGGCTGGCCACATTGCTATAGATCTGGTTGTTGCTCAAGGTGACTGTGGCGCTGACCACATAGAGCCCCCCGCCGGTGCCCTCGTAGGGCCAGGCCCCGCCCCCCAGGCCGGTGGCGTTGCCGCCGGTGATATAGAACCCGGTCACGGTCGGGCTGATCACACCGGCGATGACGAGGCCCCTGCCGGCGCCCATGGCGTCAATGACGCTGATCAGTGAGGGGTCGGGGTTGCTCCAGTCTGTGGGGTCATAGCCTCCCTGGAGGGAGACCGTTTTGCTGATATAGACCACCTGGGGGATCGAGGAAGGGCCGTTGTACCCCGGTGGAGCGGAGCGAAAGTGCAGGTCGCTGTAGAGCCCAAAGGCCACCTTGATGACGTCCCCCGGTCCGGCGGCGTCCACCGCCTCCTGAATCGTGGTCAAGTCGCAGACCGGCGGGCCGGCCGGGCAGACGTGCCACTCGGCCTGCACGCCGGCCCCGGAAAGGGAACCTTCCGCCGACCCGGCCGCCGGGGCGACCGATCCGGCCGCCGGGGCGACCGATCCGGCCCCCAACAGGAGCAGGAGCACCGCCGCGAGCAAGAGGAGCCACCGGCCAGAGAAGGTGAAATTTAGCCTGTTCATTTGTTTCCTCCTGGGTACTGTTGAAGGTTAGAAGGGTGGTTCATGGTTGAAGGTTCAAGCACCAGATGATTCGCCGCCGGCTTGCAAGAAAACCCGGTACGAATCTGCAAAGCCGTGCGCTCCGAGTATTCGTCCAAGCCAGATGATGGTTCCAAGGCACCTCCTTCCAGAAAGATCTTGTTCCAGGGCAACTGGCCCTGCAGACAAACGCCGCCGATGCCCTCCCTTGGCAGGAAACCAACCCTTCCACTTGATTATACACGCCCTGTCAACAAAAGTTGCAGCAGCGGACGACCTGTGCTACAATCGCCCCGGTAGACCGGTCAGGCAGCGCACCTGTGGAGGAGCCGATGGATGTGATCGCGGACCTGAAGCGCGTTCCCCTTTTTGAGACGATCTCGGAGGCGGACCTTCGCCCGCTCGCCGAGGCCGCGTATGGCCGCCGGTATGAAAAGGGCGAGGTCATCTGTGAAAAGGATGGGCCGGGAGACGCGCTGTACCTGATCCGTTCTGGTCGGGTGCGGGTCTATACGACCGATGAGCAGGGGCACGAGGTGACGTTGCACATCTATGGGCCGGGCAGTTTCTTTGGCGAACTGGCCCTGTTGGACGGTCTGCCCCGCTCGGCCAGCGTGGCCGCCCAGGAGAGGAGCGACATTCTGGTCCTGCCCCGGCAGGCGTTTCTCACCTGCCTGGAGGCCCATCCCCGCATCCTCTTGGAGATTATCACGGCGATCACACGGCGGCTGCGCATCACCACTGAGCGGGCCGAGCAGATGGCCTTTCTGAACATCTATGGTCGGATCGCCCTGCAACTTTTGGACCTGGCCGAGAAGCATGGCCGGCCGGCCGGGGAGGGAACCGAGATTGCCATGGACCTGACCCCGGAGGACCTGGCCAGCCTGTCCGGTGTGGACCTGGGCGGGCTGGAACGGGCCCTGGAGTTCTACCAGGATGCCCGCCTGGTCGAACTCCGCTGGCCCCGCATCGTCGTGCTGGATGAGGCCGGCCTGCGCCGCCGCTTGGAGTGGCACCGCCGCAGGCGACTGATCTGAGGGTCAGGCGGTGTGCCGCCGCCGGCCTTTCAGGAACCGAACCACCCGGGAAACACCCCGGGCCAGCCAGGGAAAGAGCAGGCCGGCATACCCCACCCCGACCAGCACCAGCATATCCAGGTAAAACTTGAACCCCCAGCCCAGGTGGGGCGGCCGCCAGCGGATGAACAGGCCGTAGAGCCACAGGTACAGGCCGGCCTGCACGGCCAACGCCCAGAGCACCACGAGCACGGTCTGCTCGCTCCGCCAGATGACCTCCTTCCAGGGGCGGTTCCACCAGACCAGGCCGGCCACCACCGCGACCAGCAAGAGTACCCCGATGGCGTCGGTGGTGCGGGCCAGGAAAAAGGCCTCCTCATCCAGCCCCCCGATCGTCGAAAAAGACCAGGTAAAGCCGCGCACACCGGCATAGAGGGCCAGGTAGAGGGCGAAAAAGAGGAGCGCCAGCAGGGCCGGCCGGACGATCTCTCCGCGGGGTCGCCAGAGGGCCAGGGCCAGCCCGCCCAAAAGGAGCGGAACCAGCAGGTAGGGCAACCGGGCCAGCCGCTCCTGCCAGAGGCGGTTCGACTCGGCCCGCTCCACGGCCCGGTCCAGCCGATCCAAAAACTCCTGGGCCTGCTCCACGGCCCGGTCGTACTCCCCACCGGCCAGGGCAGCGCGGGCCTCCGTCAGTCCGTCCACCTGGTCTGCTGCCCCCAGCGTGCGCAGGTAGGCGCGGTACAGGGAACTCTGCTGCTCCGCCAACGCCAGGGCGGCCTCGGCCCGCCCCTGCGGGTCCAGGACCAGGAGGTCCAAGCGGGTGTGTCCCTGGTTGTGGGCGGGGATCGGCAGGCCCAGCAGGGTGGCTATGGTGGGGACGATATCGGCCTGGCCGCCTTCGGGGTAGGTGCCGGGGGCGATGCCCCGCCCTACCATGACCACGGGGACGCGCCGGCAGACCTCCTCATAGCCGCCGTGCCCGCCGCCGTAGGTGCGCCGGCCGGCGGTCATGCCGTGGTCGGCGGTCAGGATGAGGGTGTCCCGGCTCCAGTCCAGTTCGTCGGCAATTCGGGCGACCTGCGCGTCCACGTGCTGGGCTGCCTCCAGGTACTCCGGGGAGGTGCCGCCAAAGGCGTGGCCGACCTCGTCGGTCTCGCCCAAGTGGACGTAGAGGAGGGAAACCTCCTCCTCCCGGAGCACCCGCAGCGCCTCCCGGCCGAGGTCCTCCGTCGTTTGGGCGACCTGGGAAAGGTCGTGCTCCTCCGGCCAGGAGGCCACCCAGACGTAGTCCACCCAGGGGCCGTAGAGGGTCTCCCAACTGCTCATTGTGACCAGAGCGGTGCGCCGGCCGGCCTGGCGGGCCTGGGCAAAGAGGCTGTCCACCCGGACGGGGTTCTCGTACCAGTTCGTCAGGACGCCACTCAGGTCGGGGTAGGCCCCGGTGCCCAGGGTGGTATAGCCGGGCAGGGAGAGGGAGGGCATGCCGGTATAGGAGGGCAGGTCGGCGCCGGCCTGGCGCAACCGCTCCAAGGCCGGCATCTGCCGCGAGGTGTCGTCGCGGAGGGCGTCCACGACGACGACCACGACGCGCTGCGCGACCGGTGTAGTTGGCGGTCCCGGCGCGGCCCCCTCCACCGAGGGGCCGGGGTAGGTGATGGATTGGCCAAAGGCGAACTCGGCCAGCCGCTGAGCGCCGTACCCCACGGCGGCGAGCAGGAAGGGCAGCAAGACCAGTCCGGCCAGAGCGACCTTTTTGCGCATCGTTTCCTCCTCCGTACGGTTGAAGGGTAGAAGGGTCCGGGTTTGAAGGTTCGAAGGGATAGGGAGCGATTTTCGGATAGGATTTTACTCCTCCCCCTCACCGGGGTGGGAGGGGCCGGCCGCGGGCTTTTCCGCGCCATCCGGGAGAAAGGTTTCCGGGGGCAGGTTCGGCTCCAGGCCGGGCACATAGGGCCGGCCGACCTTTTTGCCGATGGGGCAGGCCTGCATACAGCGGATGCACTGGAGCCGGGCGGCCGGCGAGGGGCGCTTTTCCTCCCGCTCCTGCAGGCGGGCCAGTTGCGGGGTCGGGTCGAACTCGGCCCGGCAGCGGGCGCGGTCCAGGCCGTTCGGCCCCAGGGCGGCGTCAGGGCAGGCCCCCCAGCAGATCGTACAACTGCTGCAGTAATAGGCCCGCAGGGGGGCGTCGGGCTCCAGCGGCGCGGCGGTATAGACCGCGCCAAAGCGCACGCGGGGGCCGTACTCGCGGGTGACGACCAGGCTGTTGAGGCCGTAGACACCCAGGCCGGCCTGGGCGGCCGCCCGCCGCAGGTCGAGCAGGGAGGCGCTGTCCTCAAAGGTGAGCGGTTCGCTGTGAAACCCGGCCTGTTCCAAAACCAGGGCCAGCCGGCCGGCGATCGCCATCAACCGTTCGTAAACCGGCTTGCTCCAGAGCGAGCGTCCCCGGTAGAGCATGTAGAGGGTATAGTCCCAGGCCTCGTCCAGGGTGGCCTGGCCCAACACGACGACGGAGCGGGCCCACTCGGGCAGGTGGAACCCCTCGCCCTGGGGGAGGGTAATCCCCACCAGGTCGCAGCCAAAGCGCAAAGCCAGCCGCTTGACCCCGGCCGCATCCACCTGTGCCGCCATGCCATCCTCCAGGTCTTTTTCCTGTGCGGTATTGTACGGCAAAAGGGCGAGGTTGGCAAGCGGTTGCTAACTGAAAAGGTTGATGGTATAATTAAACTGTCCTGATCTGTTCAGGAGAAGAGACCGTCTGCCCGTGAACGTCGTTGCGTAGGCGTGGGAGTCGGCGTAACGTTCAGGAGAAGGCAATGTCTATCCATAAACGTCGGCCCTCTTGGCTTGCGGTACAACGACGACTGGCGATCCTGGTTCACCTTGTGCGCGGCCCGGCCGGTCGGCGGGAGCTGATTCAGACGGTGAGCCGGCGGGTTGGGCCAGATGCAAGCGGTGAGCAGCCCTTCCGCACCCTGGAAAGCGACCTGCGGGCCCTGCGCTGCGAATGGAATGCCCAAATCCTCTACGACCGCGCCGATCAGGTCTATCGCCTGACCCACCTCTCCCTCCCCCTGCTGGACCTGCCCGAGGAAGACCTGCACACCTTGGCCTTTCTCTACCATAACTTTTCCCCCGAGGCCCCCCAAGGGAATGCGGTGCGTTCGCTTCTGGACCGCCTGGTCAGCCTGCTGAACGAGGAGGCCCGCCAGAAAATCCAGCGGTTTCGCACCATTCCCGACCTGACCGACCTGGAGGTCAAGGAGGAACTGGAGGAGGAACTTTTGAAGGTTGTGGAAAAGGCGGTGACGGAACGGCGGGAGTTACGTTTTGGCTACCGGCCGGCGGGGGCAGGCGAGGGACGCATCCACCGGGTGCAGCCCTATGGGGTGGACCTGCGCGCTGGGCATTACTACCTGGAGGCCTACTGCCTGGAAATGCACATAGGAAAAAATTGCTATACCCACCGCGGCACGCTCCGGTACCGCCTCAGCCGCATCGTGCCGGGCACGGCCGAGGTCCTGCCGGCCAAATTCCCCCCCGGAAGAAAACCCCGACCGGTCTACACCCTCCGCTACCGCCTCTCCCCCCAGATCGCCGGCGGCGGGGTCACTCCCCGTTTCCCCGAAACCCAGGTCCGCCTCCTGGAAGACGGCTCGGCCGAGGTGGAGGCCCAGGTCGTGGACCTCTGGTGGGCCCACAAGACCCTCCTGCGCTACGGCGAGCACTGTCGGGTGCTGGAGCCCCCGAAACTGGTCGAGATGATGCGTCAGACGGCCCAAAAAATGGCCAAAATCTACGCCCAGGAGGGCTAAACCCAACAATTGTTGGGAGATGTTCGGGTATACTGGAAGCGGAGGAAAGGGGAGAGCGCCGGCCAAGGCATAGGTAGGATAGAGGAACGAGACGATGACGAATGCCGATGAACTCCTCAGGCCGTGTACTTTATATTGTAGGCAGACCGTAGGATGAAAGAGACGATGACGAACGCCGATGAAGGATTGCTCTACTCGATTGTGGTGACACTGCTCCCGACTGCCGAGGCGACGGTCCGGGCGACGATGGGGGCGCAGGTCCATGCCGCCTTTCTGGACACCGTTCAGGAGGCCGACCCCGCCCTGGCCGACATGCTCCACGCCGGCGGCCAGGCGCAACGCCCGTTCACCGTGTCGCCGCTGCGGGGCCTACCCCGGGCCCGCGAAGGGCAGATCGCCCTTTCCCCGGAACGCCCCTGCTGGTTGCGCTTCACCGTGCTCCGGCCGGCCGTCGCGGAGCGCTTTATGGACCGCTTCCTCCGTGCGGACCGGCCGGCCTTGCGCATCGGCCGGGCCGAACTGCTGATCCGGGAGATCCTGGTCACGCCGGGGAGACACCCCTGGGCCGGCTATGCCCGCTGGGAGGACCTGACCGACGGGGCCGCAGCGGAGGAGGTCACCTTGGAGTTCGTCACTCCGACCGCCTTCAGTTTCGGCCGGCGGGGGTGGGGGCGGAAGGTGGTGGTTTTGCCGCTGCCGGACCTGGTCTTTGGCTCGCTGGCCCGTTCGTGGAACGCCTGGGCGCCGGCCGGCCTGAGGCTCGATCGGGAGGTCCTGCGAGCCTACCTGGAGAACGATGTCGTCGTCAAGGAGATCGGCCGGCTGGAGACGCGCATGCTGCGCTACAGCCGCGCCCCCCAGATCGGCTTTGTCGGCCGGGTAACCTACGGCCTGATGGGGACGGATGCGGGGCCGCGCCGGCATTTGACCACCCTGGCCGACTATGCCTTTTATGCCGGCGTGGGCTACAAGACAACGATGGGGATGGGTCAGGTACGGCGGGTGAGGCAGGAAGGAGGTCAAGATGCTGACCGGTGAGCGACTGGAGGCAATCCTGGACGAGTACTGCGGGAAAATCATCCCGGCGATGCTGCGGCGGAATTACCATTTGACGTTAGTCAAAGGTGGGCCCGAGTACGCCCACCTTCCCGAACAGTCCCATTTCGCCCACATCGTCAATGGTGGGCTCGGGTTGGCCCGCCTTCTCCGCTTTCTTATCGATCCAAAGGTACTGCCCGACCCGCTGGATGAGGCGTCTGTCCGCCGGGCATTGGGGCTCTATACCGTCCATGAGGTGCACAAGGACAAGGCCGTTGACAAGTTAGGGGACTCGGAATTTGCCATCCCTCTGGAGCGCATTCGGGAGGAATACCAGGCGCTGGGGCTGGAGGCGTTCTCCGGCCAGGTGGACGACCATCTCTTGCGCGCCGCCAACGTGCACAAGCGCAGTCCCCGGCATGGCGACCTCCTGATCGGCGGCGACCCACAGGCCAACCAGCTCTGGGTCCTGGTGCGCATCGCCGACACCCTGGCCTCGGCCATCACGCCGGCAGAGGCCGCTCAATCGCTCCGAGACTACCTGGCCGACCTGGGGCCGGCCTTTGCCCCCAAGAGCCCGCCAGGCCAGTACGCCCTCTATTACCACGAACTCAAAGACGTGCGCGGCGTGCTGACTAACGCCATCCACCAGGCCGTTGCCCGGCAACTGGAAGCCGAGTTGGGTTTTTATCCCCTCCTCTACTTTGCCACCGGCACGCTCTACCTTGGGCCAATTCGCCTTGATACCGTAACAAATGATGGCCTTATCCCGGCAGTAGCCGGTGAGGTGCTCGGTTCATTGACCCGCGGTTGCGCGGAGGGTGCACATGGTAGCAGGCAGCCGGCAGTAGCCGGTGAGGTGCTCGGTTCATTGACCCAGGGAAACGGCGCTGACATGATCCGAGATGCGCTGCGCCCCAAGAAGTTTGACTTTGAACGGTACGTTTACGCCTTTGCTACAGTGGATGACCTGCTTCAGGTCGTCTACGACGAAACCCTGCACGCCAAGCCGGATCCCCGCGATGCTCTGGACGAGATAGACGGCCTGGCGAGCAAGCGACAGGGGCTCCCGGCTGATTGGCGGAAGACGGTGGAAGGGCGGCTTGGCATCCAACTGCTCGACCCCAAGGTGCACAAGACGTTCAACGAACTGTGGTCTCAGGCACGGCGTTACCTGCTCTACGTGGACACCTTGCTGCGCGACCTGAACCCGGCCGAGAACCGCCTGGAGTGGTTCCTACGTGTCTTTGGCGTTCCGTCGGATGTAGCCGACAACCTGCGGCGGGAGGCGGGGGTTTGGGCGCGGGGTGGGATCGGCAAGTACGTGCTGGTGATTGCCTACCACTTTTTGCGCGGCCCCGACTTTGCCGACCGGTCGGCCGAGGCTACGCCGCCGGAGCAGGTGCTGGAGCAGTTGCACCGCCGCGTGCTGGAGGCCTTTTGCCGGGTGGACACCCAGGCCGGTCGCCAGGCCGCCGTCGCCAAATTGGGGCTGCGTCAGGACCTGGAAGCATACCTGGCCGAGCATCTGTACCTTTCCTTTGCCCCGGCCAATCAACTGGTTGCCGACAGCCTGGCGGGCTATATGTCGCCGAAGCGCAGGGGGCACGCGGGCCAGGTGTGTTCCATCTGCAACCGGCAGAGCGAGTACGTGCAAGATCTGCGCACAGGCATCCTGGACGACTTTGGGCGGGTCTTTTCCAACCGCGTGCTCCCGGCGAAAGAAGCGCCCCAGCGCAACCGCCTCTGGTGCCCGGTCTGTCAGTTGGAATTCATTCTGCGCAAGGTGATGGGTATAGGTCTGCCCTCCACGGCCCACCACAAGAACTCGCGGCGCATCTATCTCTACGTGTTGCCCACCTTCTCCTTCACGCCGGAGCATCTACACCTCTTCGAGCCGCTGCTGAAAGAGTTCTGCCGCGTGACCGGCCTGCCGGTGCGCGATTATGGCAACGATCCTGGCTTGCCGCGCTACTGGTTGGAGCATCGCGTCTTCGACCCGGACTGGATGGAGCGCCTGCAAGAGGTATTAGAGCGCGAGGCGGACAAGATCGCCGGTTGGGGTGGTCGGGGCTTTGTGGGAGAGCGGGTCTCGCTGGGGCGCATTTGTGGTCAGCCGCACTACTATCTGATCACCTGGGAAAAGGCGGCTAGGGGCACTGAATCCGACGACGCGCGCATCGCCACCCGCACCGAGGCCTGGGCCAAGGCCCTCTTCGCTGCGGCGGTCATCAGCGGACTGACCAGTTGCAAGGTCTATGTCACCGAACGGCCCTACCTGCCGGTGGCCGACCCCGCCAAGCTGAGGGCGACGATCACGCTCGACAGCCCGCCCCCGGCGCTGCGCGGCCTGCTGGGCGAGCGCACCGACGAGGTCACGCTCTACGGGCGGGAACAGGGAGAGCGCAGTGGCCTGGAGCGGGTGTTGGACCTGAGCGCGGCGCTGTGGGCGGTGACGGCGGACGTGCGCGCTCCCAATCGCAACACCAAAGACAAGCACATCTCCGGTCGGCTGGGGACGTTGAACACATCACCGCTGGCCGGGGCCACCTTCTACAAAGAGTACGGCCGGCTGAACGATGGGCAGTCGCCCTTTCCCACGTTGACCACGGCGTGTGAGGTATTGTTAGAGATTCAAGGAGGTACGCTGATGGACCTGGTGGAAAAAGTTGCCCGAAAGAGCCTGGAGATCGCCCTACCCCGGGGCCCCGCGGGGCGAGGCAAGGCGCGGCGGTATGAGTTGGTCTTTCGTGAGGCGGTCTCGGCCATGCGCAAGGCGCAGCAGATGATCCCGGAGATGCGGGAGGCGGCCATCGGCCGGCAACACCCTTCGGGGCAGAGCATCGCCGAGTTGAAGCGGTTGACGGCCGGCACGCTGCTTAAAGGACTGGAGCGCCGTCAACAGAGCAAGCGCGGCGAGATCTTTGTCCGCGCCTGGGGAGAGGAACTGGGCCGGCTGGTGGGCGAGTTTGTGGACCTGCTGGTGGACGACCTCTACCTGGGCCGGGCCGGGGGGAGTTTCGCCCGCTTTCTGCGGCTGGAGAATGCCCTGGCCGATGGGATTTATTACTACACGGACCGCAACCTCTCCTGGCTGTGGGATGAGTATCAACAGGAAAAGGCCGCCCGGACTGGAGGAACTGATTTGTGAGCGTAGGGAATATGCACATCAAAACGCTGCCTGTGTACTCAAAGCTGGCTAGCAAGGAAAATGTGCCAGGGAAGATAGCAGCACGGCTGCCAGACGGGTGGCATCTATCGGAGCATCAGGTGGAAACGTACAAGGCGCTGACCCAAGGTGCCTCAGAAGTGATCTTCAACATAGCGATGACGGGTGATGGAAAGAGTCTGGCAGCATACCTGCCGACGCTGGTGGACGATTACCATGCCTTTGGTATGTACCCGACCATCGAATTGTCTCGGGATCAGGCACGCCAATTTGAAGGATACTGTAACTCTTTTCAGTGCTCGATGATCCATTTGCCATTATGGGGCGCCGAAATCACCCGTCTGGCAAAAAAACACGGCTTTAAGGAACGAGGAGAGTGGCTTGTAGCCCAGTTCAAGAATCACGGTGTCATTCTGACCAACCCAGACATCTTTAACCTAGTGATGAACTATCGGTATCGCACTTTTGTCCACAATGCCGTTGAACTGCCGTATAGCCTGGGCATTGGCTATAATTACTTTGTTTTCGACGAGTTTCACGTTTTCGAAATGCCGCAGATCGTCTCCGCCCTGACGGCTATCCTGTGGCTGGTAGAGCATAATCCGTCTCAACCTCCCCGGTTTGTCTTCTCCTCAGCCACACCTGAGCGGGAGTTGTTGGATATGGTAAAGCGAGCAGGGCTGAAATGCACTGTCATTGAGGGCGCTTATACCACCGACGTTACCCCTGGCTACCGCCAGGTGCTTCACCAGACAGAGCTACACCTGCATCAGTTGGGAGAACGCGAGAATGCAGAGGAGTGGCTCACCGCCAACACGGACAGACTGGTCAATTTGTGGCACTCAGCCATCCAGCGCCGGCCCAAGGGGGTGGTGATCGTCAACAGTGTGGCCGCAGCCCGACGCATCGCCCAGCTGTTGGCGCAGGAACTTGCTCCTCATGGCATCACTGTCGGGGAAAACACCGGCCTCACCGATTCAGAGCGGCGACGACTGGCAATGGAACGTGATCTCATCATTGGCACTTCTACTATTGACGTGGGTGTGGATTTCGATATCAACCTGTTGATCTTTGAATCTACCGATGCCGGTAATTTCCTGCAGCGTTTTGGACGACTGGGTCGCGTCCGTCAGAATGAGGTACCCTTTGACAGTTATCAGGCTTATGCTCTGTTCTCTGGCCGTACCCCTTGGATTTACGAACGGCTGGTAGATGGACTAAAGCAAAAAGGTGTCGGCGAAGGGGACGCAGTGGATCGCCATCAGACACTGGCAGCCGTTGTGAAAGAGGCCTTTCCGCCGCGCGAAAAGTTCTTTTCCTACGCCCGTCGCTGGGGTGTGCTCCAAGGCGCCCACGTCATCGAAGTATTACGAGACCGCAAGAAGGGTGGAGCCTACGAGTCGTTGGCCGAGGCATTGGAGGAGCGATACGGTCGCCTGTTTAATATCCCTGCGTTCAAGGGAGCAAAGAGTCGCTATTGGGGCGTTCGCTGCAAGATGGAAGGCGGCGAGCAGGTGCTGGATGAAGTGCTCAGTTTCCGGGGCACCTCGCCTTTTCAGGTGGGGCTGTGGGACACCACAGTGGGTCCACCTGCTTTCCGGCCCTACGATCTGTTCTTCATCATTCAGGCTGCCCAGTTCGAGGTGATCGCTCAGGATGTTTTCGAAGCGCAGCTTTCGCAGCGAGGGCTTGGATCGGACGATTTCAAATACGTTATGAGGGGAAAAGATGACAAACCTCTATACCTCAAAGCGTTGGCCTTTTACCCAGAACGCGAGTCACTGGTCTTGCGCCTGAACGAGAATCTGGCCGAACACCCTGAACTATTGGAAGTTGTGTGTGTTTTGTCCGGGTTTCGCATTGCCGAACCGCGCACCAGCCATACCCTGCCGACGGTAAACGATGTGCTCAAGCGCCAGGAAGTAGTGTGCTGCATCAGCCAACGTGACCGGCGTGAGTTGTGGCGCCGGCTGCGATTGCCTCCCTTTTTTCCGCTCTATCGCCTGCAAGACCGGCGAGGCAATCGCGAGTATACGGTGGCATTTGGTAAAGCAGCGTTGATGCTCGAGCCGCTGCTGTGGCGTCTGCGGGGCCGGGACGAAGACGAGGCTCCTATCATTTTATGATTCAGGAGGCAAAGATATGATACACCAACAATTGCTACGACGAGCTGTAGCCGGCCGATCGCCAGCCCTGGTTGACTTTGTGGAAGCCCTCGCCTCCCGTTTGTTGGAGCGGTTCACTACCATCCCGGCCTTGGGAGGAAGTGGCCGACCACAGCCACTCACCGATCTACAGCTTCCCGAAGAGGTGCTCCGTTTTACTAAAGAAGAACTGGCTCTCTTTGGCGAGAAGAATCCCGACCAGAGCCTCACTGCTCATATCCTCAACGGTTTGTTCGCCGGGCTGCACCTGGCCGAACAGCTTCCGCCGGGGAAGGCCCTCTCCAACGACGAGCAGCGGCTGTGGGTGTTGGGCTACATCGTCCACGACTACACCAAGGTTTATGGCATCAAAGTGCCGCCTGGACAGTTAGACACGATCCGGCAGGTGGTGCGTCGCCTGGGCGAGGAACTGGGTTTTGACCGTTATATGTCCAACTGGTTGGACTATCTGGACGATATTGTATTCCTGGCCCAGAACACGCAAAAGGTGGAAGGTGCGAATCTGAACCTGCGCGACTACCGATTGAAGACGCCCCGCCGCCGCCTGGACGTGTTGCGTTTGCTTTCTTCGTATGCCGATGTGCTGGTTCACATCAAATCCCCCTCTGACGTAATGTTTCCCGCTGCTGATGGGCGAGACCAGGCGGAGAACCTGCGCGAGACCCTGGCCGATCTCTTTGGCGCCGACCGGGCTCCTCATTTGGCCTACCACAAGCTGGCCGAGGTGCGGGGTTTGTTCTCCAATCTAATCAACAACGCCGTGATGACTGAACTCGAGCAGCAAGGATATAAACCCTATTTGTTTTTCCCCAATGGTGTAGTCTACCTGGCGGACCGCGGTAGAGAGGCAAATGTGGAAGTCCAAGCAGTGGCCGATAGGGTATGGAAGCGCATACTGGAGATTGTCAGCAAGAGTGAGAGTTTTGGTATCAAGCCGTGGACGACAGGTCTGTTGGTCTCTTCCGGGCTTTACGAGATGGCAGGTCTTACCGGTGTGCTGGAAGCCGGTCTGCGCCGAGTGATGCGCCTGACGAGCAACAATGCCCCCGCACGTCTGTACGGCTTTCTTAAGGGACAGTCGGAAAACGACCTCAAGAAAGCCCTGGGCGGTGATATAGAGCAAGTCAGAGCAGAGCAGGAGGGGCGGATCGGGGCTGAAGGGATACCGGCCGATGAGCGGGTTCACAGGCTTGGCGAGTTCCTGGGGATGGTTTACCGCACCGTCCGGGATCAGTTCAAAAAAGCTCCGGACATTCAAGCCGAGTTATTCGACATCCTGGGGCTCAATTGGCAAGTCGAGGAGATCCAACCGGAGGGAGAGAGGCGCCGGGGTGGGGCAAAGCGCGTACGTCTGATCGAAGGTGGCCAAATCCATGAGGGGTTCTGGGAGAAGGGTGGCGTTTACTTTGGCTGGTTCTATGCTGCCGCGCGCTACGTCCAGGCGCACCCCGGCCTCGATGATGCTGGTGTTGAAAACACGATACAGCACATCAGCGCGCGCGTGTTGAGTTGGGTAGAGCAAAATAAGTTAGAAGCCAGGGCCGGCAAGGGATTAGATAAGGCGATCAAAGAGTATGTCGCCGCCAAGATTGAAGTAAATGGCCAGCGACTTTATGCCGGTGGAGATATGCGGGGGGCATTTGCCCAAGAATTGGACCGGTACATGACGGCCAAAGCGGAGCGTAAGTACTTGTGTAGCATGTGTTCCAGCCCCTACGAAGCTGTTAGCCAAGAAATGACCGAAGTTCCGTTTGTTAACCAACAATATAGCAACAAAAATCCACTGAATGTAGCTATGCTCATCCGGGGTGTGTGTCCGGTGTGCCGTGTTGAAATGATCCTACGTTTGGTCCAACAAGAAGGTGTCAGCGAAGATCGCAAACCGGTTCAGCTTTACCTTTACCCCGCCTACTTCTTCACCTTGGAGACAGAACGGATAGCGAAGGCTTTTTTGACCGAGATGCGAGACCTGGACCTCTTTGCTCTCCGTCAGCACCTGCGCTCGGAGGGCTTCTCGCTGGAGGCTTTTCTTCACTTTGACAGTTTTCTGGGCGACGATAGCCGTCCCCGACGCGGGGTGCGCACACCACCGTATCGAGAGGACGAACCGGCCGGCCTGGTTTTTGGCTCTCTCACCCCATTGGGCCGCAAGCCTACTGACACCGATGCCTGGATCATCCCTGCCCTGCTGTCGGTGGGCATTCCGCTGTTGTTGGATGTAAAGGCCGTGGTTACTCCCTCCTTTGTCCCGCTTTTTCAATCGGGGGCCGATTTTCGGGAGACAGCAGTACTGGATGGCCCACACAGTTTTGTGGGCCACGTCTGGGGGCGGGACCGCTTGCGGGTGGACGAGTTGGAGGAAGCCCTGATCAAACTGCTGGAACTGTACGATCTGCACCTGGACGCCTTTGCCGAAGGGTATGACCCGCATTGGCCGCAACTTAACGCCGTGGCCAAGGACGTGGCCACAGACCCCTACTACGTCTTCAGCTACTACGAGCGCAAGGAACGGGGCGGACGTGCTAGGCCGCCCAAAAAGAAAGGAGGTCAACAACCGACGTTCAAAGGTGTCTCAAGTCAGGATCTTGAACGATACCTCGAAATCTATCGCATATTGGGAGGTAAGACAGATATGGGCATCATAGGCAAACTGGTAGACGCTTACGCCGCTTTCTACCGGGCGCGCAAATTGGATGCCGCCTACGGGGTATTGCGGCCTCTGAGCACGGCGATGGACGTCATCGTGAAAAGCGATCCACACACCGAGCGAGATGACCTGCTCCTGCTGGTGACCGGTGCCGTTCACGACGACATTGACCGCGTCCGCGCTAACCAAGCCGAGGGACGGATTCCCCTCAAGACTGAGCCAGAGCAAAAATGGTTCCCACTCCTCCGTCAAAAGATCGAGGAATTCTGTCGGCTTTGCGTGGACGATCTCTTCTATGGCTACTGCCAAGGCGATCGGGCAGTACTCCGAGAGCGGATGAACCGGCTGCGCTCGGCTGCCCGCTTCTACTATCTGAAAAACTATGGCTATCAAAAATGATAAGGAGGAAACCGATGACTACGTTAAACGATCTCGAGAAGCGTCAAGACCTGTTCTTTGATGCAATTCCCCAACTGCCGATGGGACGCTACGTCCATTTCGTCCTGATACGGGAGACGGAGTCCTTCCCCATCTTCCAGACTGATGGAACCCTCAACGTCATCCGCGTGCAGGCCGGTCTGAAAGATGAAACCCCTATCTCTCGCCTGGTGATGTTCAAGCGCAAGCAATCTTCGCCCGAGCGGCTTACGGGCCGGGAATTGCTACGACAGCAAAGCATTATCACCGACGAGAAAGGTAACCACTTTTGCGAGTACAATAGTGCAAACTTTTGCAAGTCCTGTCCCGATTGCATCCACTACGGCTTTGCCATCGGTGATGCAGGAGCGGAAAAGTCCAAAGTTTACACCGACTCGGCCTTTTCCATCACCCCTTACGAGGAGTCTCACAAGCCCTTTTCCTTCAACGCCCTCTACGAGCACGGGACGATGACCCAGCGTGGAGAAACGCGGGCCAGCTTTGGCGAGCAAGACCACATCGTGCCGCAGGTGTTCTTCCCGGCCGTGGTCACGCTGCGCGACCCGACCTACGAGGGCTTCCTGTACGTTTTGGGCAACATCCTGCGCACCGACCGGTATGGCGCCACTGACACCCGCACGGGCAAAGTGAAAAACCATCCTGTGGCCATTGTTTTTGCCAATGGCGAAATTTTCTCCAACCTGCGCTACACGCAAGCCATCTACGACCATCTGAAGGAAAAGGGCCGGTGGAGCGAGCCGTTGGTGCGGGAGACCGTGCTGAGGGCAGGCGAATCTGCCTATGCCGTGCTGATCGCACAGGAACCAGTGGTGATACTGGAGGAGCTGAGAGGGGACGATCTGGTAAAACTGCTCGCGGAGGTACGGACGCTCTATCAGGACGAGGCGCAGACAAGGGATCTGCTGAAGGCGCTGGACGCCAAGACTCACAAATACGCCGATGACTATGGCGCAAAGAAGTGAAGGAGGCGGCTGATGCACATCACACGCTGTCGGCTGATCCTGCACGACACGCTGTTCTATGCCACCCGGGAGATGGGCACTCTGTATGAGACAGAGCGGTACATCCACAACTATGCCCTCTCGTATGCGCTGTTCAACGATACCATCATTCGGGTGCCCTACTTTTGCGCTTCCTATAAACCGGACTATCCGGGCGACCTGGGAAAGCTGAACGAGGCCGGCATCTACGTCACACCGGCCCGGCCGCTGGTCTGGAATTATGTGCTGGCGACCTGGAAGATGGCCCAAGTGACCTATTATCGCAAACCGGAGCCATTTGGAGGCAAGAACTACCCGGTGAACATTGGACGGGCAAAGGAGCTCGGTCCGGGCAGCACGTTCGAGTTCTTCGTCCTTAGCCAGAAACCGGTTACTCTCCCGCGCTGGATTCGGCTGGGAAAGTGGATGAGCAAGGCCGAGGTGCAAGTCGGGCCAATTCACACCGGCAAAGAACACTCTGGGGACGAACCGTTCATTGCCGCCTGGCCGCTCAATCCGCTAGATATACCGTCACAGACCAGTGTCTTTGACCTGATCTCTATGCCTCCGGTGAGTTTGGTCAACAATGCTCGCTTGGCGGGGGCGTACTACGAGATCGACGGCGTCAGGTTACCAGCGGGGATGAGATACACTTTTCCAGAAGAAACGTAGCAGGAGATAACGCCATTTGTAAACCGTTGCATTGCCCATCGAGACGCTCGGCCATTACCACCCGCCCTACTGGCGGCGGGAAGGACGAACACAGGTACTGCGGTACGGCACTCTGCTGGTGCCGCGTTAACCATCAACACAAACAGGAGGTATCAAAATGACTCTGGAATCCCTGAAACCCTACGCCAACTATTTCGTCCCCGCCATCCCCCGCACCCCTACCAACCGTTACGCCAGCATCATCCTGCTGCGGGAGACCCAATCCTACGCCATCTTTACCACCGAGGGCGGGGAGCAGCAGGACGTGGAGCAAGTCCCGGCCGGCCTCTCCCACCCCGAACCGGTCACCCGCTTGGTCATGTTCAAGCGCAAACAGGTCGCCCCGGAGCGACGCACCGGCAAGGCCCTGCTGCGGCAGTACGGCGTCTTTCCCTACGCCATCCAGGATGGCAAGGTGCTCTACGGCGAGGAGGCCGCCCGGGCGAAGAAGCCCTACGAGGACTGCTACCTCACCGAAGGGCTCTGCACCCACTGCCCCGACTGCCTGATCTACGGCTATGCCGCCATCGAGGCCGAAGGCGCCCGCAAGGCCCGCCTGATGACCGACACCTGCTTCACCATCCGCCCCTACGAGATCATCCAGAAGCAGGTCAAGTTCAACGTGATTGACGAGGCTCGGCACACCTCCGGCACCATCACCGAATACGATTACACCACGCCCGGGGTCTTCTTGCCCGCCGTGGAGACCACGGTGGACCTGACCGCCGACGAGTTTACTTACGTGCTGGGCAACGTCCTGCGCACCACTCGTTATGGCAAAGAGAGTACCCGCCAGGGCTTCCTCCGCAACCACATCCTGGCTATCGCCTTTTCCGACGTGGAACTCTTTGCCAACCTGGAGTTTACCCAGGCGTTCTATGATGCCCTGGTTGACGCCGGCAAGGACTTGGCCGCCGAGGGTCTTTCCCTGGCCGACCTGCTGAAGCACGCCCCGGCCGTCATCGAGAGGCTGACCGCAGGGCTGGCCGGCCGGCTCACCCTGGTCACCGGGAAGGCACTGGAAGCCGTTCTCCAGGACGTACGGGCGCTGAACCGGGACGAGAGGCGACTGGCCGATTTCCTGCGTGAACTGAACAGCCGTTCGGCGTCGTTTGTCGTATGACCGATCCCCGACAGAGAGCGGCCACAACCGGCGGCCTTTTTTGCCCAGGCCGGTGGACCAGATGATCGGGCCGGCCGCTCTCCCCAAAGCGGGGAAGACAACAATGGGATAGCGTCGTAGCACACCTTCGCCACCACCTGGAGAACGGGGAATGTACGCCGAAGAGGTGGATGGTGGAGCGCTTTCCGGTGGGTGTGGACCTGTTCCCTCACACCCTGGAAAGTCCGGCGGGGACAGCCGCCGGCCGGCCAATCCCTGGCCCAGGGACGCATCCTATGGCACCGGACAAGCTTTAACCCATGCTCGATCGTTCAGCCTCTGGACCGAGAGGAGACCGACAATGGATGATCGTTCAAGAATGCTGCGCCATCTGGCCGAGCGCTACGCTCAGGTCGCCCAGGATTTACTCGGTGAGAACCTGCTCTCGGTGATCCTCTTTGGCTCGGTAGCCCGGGGCGAGGCCGGGCCAGGGTCGGATATCGATCTGCTGGTCATATGCCGCGAGCTGCCGAACGGCGCCCTGCACCGGCGAGAGATCCTGGAACCGGTGCGAGAAAGGTTGCAGAGCGAACTGGACCGCTTGTGGGAACAAGGATGTTACACCGACTTTACCGAGGTGGTCAAAAGCCAGGAGGAGGCCCAGAAAACGCACCTGCTTTATCTCGACATGACGGCAGATGCGGTGATCCTGTTCGACCGAGGCGGTTTTTTCGCCACTGTCCTGGCCCGGCTAGACGAACGGCTCAAGGAACTAGGAGCGCAGCGGAGACGGCTGGGGCGGATCTCCTATTGGGATCTAAAGCCCGACTTCAAACCGGGGGAGGTGATCACCTTATGAACACCCAAGAGGCTGCGCAGTCAAACCTGGCCAGAGCCCTTCTGATCCTGGATGAGGCTTACCACTTTCGGGACCGAGGCGCGTGGAACCTGGTAGTGCGGCGCTGCCAGGAGGCAGTGGAATTGGCCCTCAAGGGAGCGCTAGCATGGGCCGGGCTGGCGGTGCCACGCATCCACGATGTCGGCTTACTCTTGCGCCAGCACGACGATCGGTTCCCGACCGAGTTTGCCCGGCAAGTTCCCCGTCTGGCTTCGATCTCCAGAATGCTGCGAGCAGAGCGGGAGCGAAGTTTCTACGGCGACGAAGAGAGCGGCCTGCCGCCGGAGATGCTCTACAGTGATTATGATGCCGCCGATGCATTAGAAAAAGCCGAGTTTGTAATCGAGGTCTGCCGCTCGCTGGTAGAATGGCGGGGAGGATGACCCGCCTCAGCCCGCCCATTTATCCGCCGGACAAGAACCTGGAAAGAGTAAGGAATGTCAAGATGCACATTTACCGCGTCACCATCGAATTGCTCGACTATGTCTTTTACGCCACCACAGAACGGGGCAAGGTCTACGAGACAGGGGCCTTTATCCACAACTATGCCCTGGCCTATGCCTTGGGCCTGGCCCAGGGCGATACCTACGCCTACGCCCCGCAGGTGCAACAACCCCACTATGTTGAGGAGTTGACCCCGTTGAACGACTCCCTCTATCTCACCCCCGCTGCGCCGCAGCGGGTGGCCCATCGCCTGGTGCAGTGGAACACCATCCGCGAGGGGTACGCCCTGCCGGCCAAGGCCCCCTCGCTGGGCTACCCCGACTGGGGCTTTGCCCGTGTGCTCCGCCCCGGTTCCCTCTTTACCTGCTACCTGCTGCTCCAGAAAGACGCTTCCCTCCCCCGGTCGCCTGCCCTCCAGGGGCTGTTGGCCGGCCGGCCGGTGTGGATCCGCCTGGGCAAGTTCCCCGGCAAGGCCCGCTTGCAGGCCGAAAGGGCCGAGAGCGTCCAGGAAAAGCGCGGCCCCTTCGAAACCGAGGCGATGCTCAACTGGCGGGACTTGGAGCAGGACCCGCTCGTGTGCGATATCGTCGCCGCCAGCCTGCCCACCCGCCTGCTCTCCCGCGCCCACTTTAAAAACGGCGCTTACTACGAGGCCCGCTTCGGCGCAGAGGTCGTTCGACTCCCCGCGGAGATGCGCTTCCTGGCCCGACCACCGGAACGGCCCAGCCGGCAAAGGAAAAGCAAACCGGCCCAAACCAGGCGGACGCCCACCACGGTCGAGGCTCCGGAACGGCCCAGCCGGCAAAGGAAAAGCAAACCGGCCCAAACGGAGGGATAACGATGGAGCCACTGACGGTCGAGATCGCCCCGTTGGCCTACGCCCAGACCGACGACCCCTGGCTGGGTGACTACAAACCGTACCTCTACCAGAGCCTGCTCTACCGGCTGGTAGAGCAGGCCCTCCGGGGAAAGGAAACGCTCTGCCTCTTTCTCACCACACCGACAGGCAGCGGTAAGACCCTGGGCAGTTATGCCTATGCCATCAACCACCAGGTGCCCGCTTTTGGCGTCTACCCCACCAACGAACTGATCCGGGACCAGGAGCGGGCGCTCAGAGACTGGATAGACCCCGGCGATGCTTATCGGCTGCTGCGCATTGACAGCCGGCAACTCGACCACTGGCAGGATGCCCTGGACCAACAACAGCACGCCAGCACCTTCGAGACGTTGATGCGCTGGCAGCCCACCATCCTCACCAACCCCGACATCCTCTTCTACACCTTCTTCGGCCTGTACCACGGGCCGGCGGGGCTCAGCCAGCAGCTCTTTACCCTGCTGGGGCTATACCGCCTCTTCATCTTTGACGAGTTCCACCTCTACAACGTCAAGCAGATAGCCGACGTGGCTTTTCTCGTCGCGGCGCTGCACACGATCAACCCCACCTATGGCCGCGTCCTGATCTTTGCCTCGGCCACCCCCGAATCGTCGGCCCGCGACTGGCTCCGGGACCGCCTCCATCTGCCCGTAGAGGTGGTCGAGGGAGTGCCTTCGGACGCCCCCGACGCCCGGACCATCGCCCACCCGATCCGGCTCACTTTGCTGCCGGCCGACTTGCGGCAGTGGAAAGAGGTGGAAACGCTCCTCGCCTACCTGCCGGACCTGGCCTCGTTCCTGGCGAGGCATCCCCAGGCCCGCCTGGTGACCATCCTCGACTCGGTGGCCGGCGCGATCCGGTTCGCGCAGGCGCTGCGCAAACACTTCCCCGGCCGGCCGGTGGGCGAGGTCCACGGCCTCAGTTCAGAGCAGGAGCGGACCGCAGCCCTGCACTGCCCCTTCACCGTGGGCACCTCCACCATCGAGGTCGGGATCGATTTCCAGGGCGCGGCCGAGAAGGACGTGCTGATCTTTGAGGCGCGCACGGCTGCCCAGTTCGTGCAGCGCTTCGGCCGGCTGGGCCGCCATAAAAAAACCCTGGGCATCCCCAACTGGGCCATCGCTTTGGTGCCCGAGTACGTCTATCACTTTTTGAAGGACCGACTGCTCCGGAATCTGCCCAACTCACAGGTGGACGAGGTGGTTCGAGTCGAGGGCGACCCACTGGTGGATTTGCCCATAGCCCGCCAGGAACTGTACTCACAGGTGGACGAGGCCTATCAAAAACCGGAGGACTTTGCCCGCTACCTGGAGCGCCACGCCCCGGCCGAATTCTGCGCCGCCCACGCCAACGCCATGCAGCTCTTTATGCCGGACGACCGGGAGCGCATCCGGGAAGGGCTGGACCAGGCCATCCAGGACCTCACCGGCAAGTCGGCCAACCAGGCCTGGGCGATCTATCGGCAATATCAGGCAGAAAAGACCCTCCAACCGCTCCTGACCTTTCGAGAAAGCGGCTTTGAGGCAGCCATCTTGGATGAACGCGGCAGCGCTACGGGCTTTCCGGCCAAGCGCTACGGCCTCTTTTTTCTCCTCCGTCGGGGAGAGTTTGGCGAACTGGACGAGGAGGAGTACCGCCGCCGCATTGAGGCGCTGGCTTCCCACTGGCCGGAGGATGCCGCCCGCGAACTGCGCTATGGCCGGCTGATCGAGCGCATGCCGGGGGCATTGCTCGGCGTCTACGGCTATTTCTCCCTCACCGGCCTGCTGGACAAGGGACGAAAGGTCTGGTTTGAGGTCAGCGAGGATGTCGTCTGGGGGAAAAAGGCCCAGGTTACCGTAATCTCCGGTCTGGAGGTCGTCACCGATCCACCTCTCCGTCTGCGGCGGCTCAACAGGCATCTGAGCAAGAAGAAGGTCGTCGCCTGGTTTGTGGACCGCCATCCGGCTTCGATCCGACTGGGCCGGGCCTTGCCTCCCCTCTTTGAACTCTACGAACTGCGTGTCCGCCGGCCCGGCGGTGCCCTTAGCCCGGCGGTCTGGAGCATCGCCTTCAACCAGGCAGCTTTTTTCCTGGACAGTCTGGGATGGTGGAAGGAACAGCGGGAGGACCAGGCAATCGTATTGTGAGGCGAGACGATGACCGACGACTCTCTCCCCATCTCCATGCTCAACCAACTCGAATACTGCCCCCGTCGCTTCTGGCTCATGTACGTCCAGGGCGAGATGGAGGTCAACGCCCCCGTCCTGGAGGGGATCTACCAGCACGAGCGCGTCCACACCGCCGGCCGCTCCCGCCAGGGCGACACGATCAGCCACCGCCGCGTTTATGTCTATTCCGACCGCCTGCGCCTGCGCGGCTTTATTGACCTCCTCGAGGAAACCGCCGCTGCCCTCATCCCGGTCGAGCACAAGCATGGCCGTATGGGCAGGTGGCTCAACGACCACATCCAACTCTGCGCCCAGGCCCTCTGCCTGGAGGAACGCACCGGCCGGCCCGTCCCTTTCGGCTATATCTTTTACGCCGGCTCCCATCGCCGCCAGCGGGTCGAGTTCACCCCCGAACTGCGCGCCCGCACCGAGGCCGCCGTCGCCCGCGCCTTTGACCTCCTGGAGGCCGGCCGCATCCCGCCACCGCAGCAGCCCCGCGCCAAATGTCGCGACTGCTCCTTGGAACCGGTCTGCCTGCCCCGCGAGGTGCAGGCCCTCGCCCGGAAGGAGGCCCCATGACCACCCTCTACCTGACCGAGCAACGCGCCACCGTCCGCCTGGACGGGGACTGTCTCCTCGTGCACATCCCCGCCAATGAGGAGGCCGGCACCTCCAAACGCAAGGTGCGCATCCCCCTGGGCAAGGTGGAACAGGTCGTCGTGATGGGCAACATCACCCTGACCACCCCCGCCCTGGCCGCCCTGCTGGAGCGACGTGTGGAGGTAACCTTCTGTTCCCGTTGGGGACACTTTCTGGGACGCCTCTCCCCGCCTCTTTCCAAAAACGCCCCCCTGCGGCTGGCCCAGCACCGCGCCCACAACAACCCTGCCACCCGCCTCATCCTGGCCAAACAGTTCGTCATCGGGAAACTGGCCAATATGCGCACCTTCCTCCTCCGCCAGAACCGCAAACGCCAGGACGAAGCGATCGCCGAGGCCGCCGAGCAGATTCAAGAGGGGCTGAGGCAGGTTGACCTCCTCCCTCCTGGCAAGTCCGACGGTATGGCCACACTCCTGGGGCTGGAGGGGAGCGCCAGCGCCCGCTACTTTGGTGTCTTTGGCCGGCTGCTGAAGGAGGGGTGGGAATTTTCCACGCGGCAGCGGCGACCTCCGCCCGACCCGGTCAACGCCCTGCTCAGTTTCGGCTACACCGTGCTGACCAACGCCGTCTCCTCGGCGGTCTGCGTGGTGGGGTTGGACCCGCTGGTGGGGTATCTCCACGCACCGGGGTATGGCCGGCCCTGCCTGGCCTTGGACATCGTAGAGGAGTTTCGGCCGCTGGTCGTGGACTCGGTGGTCCTGCGGGTGATCAACAACGGCATCCTCAAGCCGGACGACTTTCGCCAGGAGATGGGCACCTGCTGGTTGGACGACGCGGCCCGTCGCCGTTACATCGAGCAGTTGGAGCATCGTCTGGAGGAAGAGATCACCCACCCGGTCTTTGGCTACCGGGCGACCTATCGGCGCTGTCTGGAACTGCAGACGCGCCTGCTGGTCAAGGTCCTCTTGGAAGAGATTCCTGCCTACCCACCGCTGCAGGTCCGTTAGCGGCCGCAGAGGGCAGGTCGGGCTGCACCTGAACAACCGAATAGCGCAGAACCCGGGGGGCCGGCCGGGGCATGGGGGGTGTCGGGACACCGCCCGGCCTCATTGAGGAGAACGATATCGGAGGTGCAGGATGGGCAAAGGCCCGACACACTTTTATGTTGTGGCGTATGACATTCCCGATGATCGGCGGCGGACGAAGGTTCACCGCACCTTGAGCGCGTTTGGGCAATGGACGCAGTACAGTTTGTTTGAGTGTTTTCTCTCGGCGAAGGAGCTGGTGGAACTGCGGAACCGATTGAACCGCCACCTAAAGCCGGAGGAGGACAGTGTACGTTTTTATCCGCTCTGTCAGGCCTGTCTGGAGCGGGTGGAGACGATCGGTTCACCCAAGCCGGGGGAGCCACCTGCCTATGTGGTTTGATTGTGCTATACTAGTTTGCGAGCGGTGCAGTGATGGCGGTTTTCCCGGGGGGTGCTCGCGGGGCGAATATGAGAAAAAGTACTGCTGAAAAAGGCAAATGGCCCCACCCCCGAATCCCGATTGAGGGGGGAATTGAAAGCATTGAAGAGGCATGCGCAACAGGCTGAAGATAGGAGAAAATATTGCGCTCGAAAACGAGGTCTGTCCCAACCACCTGAATCCCGACCGAGGGATTGAAACAACTGCATCTCGCACCTCC
>FWWM01000362.1_pt1 | contig 83465 bp, 81 predicted proteins | sample 2228351 | NCBI WGS metagenome assembly FWWM01 (sample SAMEA103939774, study PRJEB20133) | metagenome | reverse complement strand
GGATACCTTAAAACTCCTTTTTCCACCATACTCCTTAGGCGAATAACACCTGTTGTGGTTTCTTCGGTTCCACCTATTATGTTTCCCAACAGGTCTTTTTTTTCTGTGTGAAGGGTTGAGACAAGATCAGCTCCATCATCCATGGTGATTTGAGGATTCCTCGCCAGAGCCTGCAAAATGTGTCTGTAATAGGTTTCTCTATCTTCTCCTTTTATGGCGAAAACGGGGATTTCGTCGTGAACAACAAGGGATGCTGCCACATCATCCTGAGTGCTCAAAGGGTTTGAAGCACATAAACTTACTAAAGCCCCGCCTGCCTTAAGGGTTTGCATGAGATAAGCTGTTTCCGTAGTCACATGGAGACAAGCTGAGATGTTTATCCCCTTTAAGGGCTTTTCTTTTTCAAATCTTTCTTTTATGCTTCTAAGAACAGGCATAGCCTGAGAAGCCCACTCAATTCTTTTTTTCCCCTTTTCCGCAAGAGAAAGATCTTTTACGTCAAATTCCATGATTTGCTCCTTATAGACCAGCCTTATCCCTTAGGACATCTACCATGTCAGTTTTTTCCCAGGTAAAATCAGGATTTGTTCTTCCAAAGTGACCGTAACAGGCGGTTTGCTTATAGATAGGTCTTAAAAGCTTTAACTTGTTGATTATGTCAGCAGGTTTAAAGCTAAAACATTCTTTGACTATGCTGGTTAACTTATCTATCGGTATTCTCTCCGTTCCGAAGGCATCCACCATTAAACTTACTGGTTCAGCGACCCCGATGCTATAAGCTACCTGTATTTCAACCTTCCTGGCAAGTCCTGCAGCTACTATATTCTTAGCAACATAGCGAGCCATATAGGAAGCTGAACGGTCAACTTTGGTTGGATCTTTTCCGGAAAAGCATCCTCCTCCGTGATGACCCTTACCTCCGTAGGTGTCACAGATTATCTTTCTTCCTGTAAGCCCCGTATCAGCCATCGGACCGCCAATGACAAATCTTCCAGTAGTGTTTATGAAAAACTTTGTATCCTTGGTTATAAGTTCCGGCGGAATTACTTTTTTGATAACTTCTTCGATAATTCCTTCCTGGATAGTTTTGTATGATACTGATGGACTGTGCTGGGCAGCTATAACAATTGCGTGAATTCTTTTGGGCTTTCCGTTTTCATATTCTACCGTAACCTGGCTTTTTCCATCCGGTCTTAAAAAGTCAAGAATACCGTTTTTTCTCACTTCCGCAAGCTTCTTGGTGAGTCTATGGGCGTAATATATTGGCATGGGCATAAGAACAGGTGTTTCATCACAGGCATATCCAAACATGATACCCTGATCGCCTGCTCCCATTTCTTCAAAGAGCCCCTCACCTTCGTTTACTCCCATGGCAATATCGGGAGATTGCTTATCTATGCTGGTTATAACAGCACAGGTTTCCCAATCAAAACCCATGGAGGAATCATTGTAGCCTATCTCTTTTATTGTTTGACGAACAATTTCGGGTATATCAATCCATGCAGAAGTCGTGATTTCTCCAGCTACAAAGGCAAGACCTGTTGTTACAAGGGTTTCGCAGGCAACTCTTGCGCTTTTGTCTTCCTTAATAATTGCATCCAGTATAGCATCAGAAATCTGATCCGCCACTTTATCAGGATGTCCTTCTGTAACTGACTCGGAAGTAAAAAGATAATTTGCCATCGTCATAGCCTCTTGTCTCCTTTACTAGACTTTATGTATCTTTGTTTAAAACGGGTTTAAATTCTTCGAAAAATTCAACTTCGGGAGATGCTATCCCTCCGGAAGCTATTATCTTAAAGGCATCCTCTATTTTAACCGGAACAGGTATCAAAGCAGATTCAGGAACCATCAAGTAGAAGCCCGAAGTTGGGTTAGGGGTTGTCGGAAGAAAAACTCCCACCATGTCTTTACCCTTTAGGATCTTATCGGGAAAAGCTGTAACAAAGCAGATGGCATAAATTCCTGGTCTAGGAAATTCGATCAAAGCAACTCTTTGGAAGTTTTGAGAAGAAGATGAAAAAACCGTAAGAAGAAGCTGTTTCACTGCGGAATAGATTGGTCTTATTAGAGGAATTTGGTATAAAATCTTTTCTCCAAAGTTTACTATTCTTCCTCCTATGTAATTTCTTACGAGGAGCCCAACCAGAAAGATCCCTCCCAGGACGAAAAAGATACCAAGTCCAGGTATGCGAAAGGGAAGATGATAATTTGGGTCGAGTTCTTTAGGAAGTATTTTAAAGACCCTGTCAGCACTATCCAGAATAAGATAAAGGACATAACCGGAGATATAAAGAGGAACAACTGTCAAGATCCCTGCAACCATGTAGTTTTTGATGGTGTTGACGAGCGCTGAGAGAAATTTTTTCATAGTTTCTTCGGTTTATTTCCTTTCTCCAAAAGCACTATCTTAGGTTGATAGTTAACAAGTTCAGACTCGCTATATTGAGCATAAGTTACGATTATAATCAAGTCTCCTTTTGCTCCCATACGAGCTGCTGCACCGTTTAAGCAAATGTCGCCACTTCCTCTTTTCCCTGGAATAGCATAAGTATCAAACCTTGCTCCATTTGAGATGTTATATACCTTTATCTGCTCAAAGGGTAAGATATCAGCTAACTTCATTAATTCTTCATCAATAGTTAAACTACCTTCATATTCTAAGTTTGCGTCTGTTACAGTAGCTCTATGGATTTTTGATTTTAACATTGTCCTTACCATAGACCCACTTCCTTTCTTAAGGCTCGAGAATAGTGTTATCAATAAGTCTTGTGGTGCCCACAAAGGCTGCCAGGGCAAGCAAAGTAGGAGACTTTATTACCTCCACATCTTCTAAAGTCTCAGGATCTTTCAGTTCTACGTAATCGATTCGTAAGAAATCATCTTTGGTAAGATGTTGCTTTACTGCATCGAGTATAGTTTTTCCATCAGATATTCCATTTTTTACCATCTCCTGAGCCATTTTCAAAGACTCACTCAGGCGAAGAGCTATCTTTCTTTCTTCCAGAGAAAGATAGACATTTCTACTGCTCATAGCTAGCCCATCTTCTTCTCGGACGGTTGGATGGGCTATTATCCTAATGTCCATGTTGAGATCTTTTACCATTCTTTGAATTATCTTAAGTTGTTGAAAATCTTTTTGTCCGAAGACAGCAACGTCGGGTTTAACAATATTGAAAAGTTTTGTAACTACTGTGGCAACGCCTCTGAAATGACCTGGTCTACTTTTTCCACAAAGGGGTTTAGAAAGTTCTGTTACCTCCACATAGGTTTGAAAACCCTCTGGATACATTTCTTTCGCTTCCGGTGCAAATACTATGTCCACCCCAACTGACTTAGCCAGTTTCATGTCCCTTTCAAGATCTCTTGGGTATCTGTCGAAATCCTCTTTTGGTCCAAATTGAATTGGATTTACAAAAATGCTTATTACGAGGACATCTCCGCATTTTTTGGCAGTTCTCATGAGTTCAAGATGTCCTTCATGAAAATACCCCATGGTGGGAACGAAGGAAATCACCTTGCCGTCTCTTTTTAAGAGATCGGCTAGTTTTTGCATCTCATGGATAGACTTTACCAGCTTCATTTTATCCTCCAACAAAAAAGCCTTCCGCGACCAGAAGACGGAAGGCACATCTTTAGACTGCTCCGTCTCGGTCCCGATAAAAAGGGATCCAAGCGGATTTTCAAATAAGCAAATACTTTTTAACAACCATCCCAAAGAGTGTCAAGCTTTAACAGCTAGCCAATTGATTGTAACCTTCCTACCTAGACAGCCTTACTTTGCTATCTGTGAAAGGCTTTTTCTAGTTTTTTCAGTTCTTCCTGTAACTCCCTAGGTATTCTATTTTCAAACTGTGAAAAGAAGGCCTTTATCTCCTCTGTTTCTTTTTGCCACTCTTTGGGATTTACTTCTAAAGCCTTTTTGACATTATCGAAAGGAATCTCTGATCCTTCTAGGTCGAGATCTTCGAGGTAGGGGACAAAACCTATAGGTGTCTCCCTTGCTCTTACCCGACCTTCTATTCTGTCGATTATCCACTTAACGATTCTTATATTGTCACCAAAACCTGGCCAAAGAAACCTTCCGTTCTCATCCCTTCTAAACCAATTCACTGCAAAGATTTTAGGGGGATTCTTGAGTTTTTTTCCTATCTCTAACCAATGAGAGAAATAATCGGCCATGTTATAGCCACAGAAAGGTAACATGGCAAAGGGATCTCTTCTTACAACACCTGTTTTTATGTCCTGAGCAGCTGCAGTGATCTCTGAGCCCATCCTTGCCCCTAGAAAAACACCGTGGATCCAGTCAAAGGCCTCCACCACTAAAGGAACAGTGTTACTTCTTCTTGCTCCTACCAAAATAGCTGAAACGGGCACTCCTTCAGGATTTTCAAATTCCGGCGAAAGGCAAGGGGTGTGATATATGGAAACTGTAAATCGAGAGTTAGGATGGGCAGCAAAGGACTTCTTTGAAGGATTGTAAGGTTTACCAAGCCAGTCCAGAAGCCTGGGTGGAACTTTTCCCAAACCTTCCCACCACGGTTCATTTGAATCCATATCCAAGGCAACATTAGTAAACAGGGTAGGATAAAATTCACCCTTAACAAGGGCTTTCATCATATTAGGATTGGTTTCCCAAGAGGTGCCGGGGGCAACTCCAAAGTATCCTCTCTCAGGATTCAAAGCATACAGGCGTCCTTCAGGTCCTGGTCTTAGCCAGGCAATATCATCTCCTAATGTTTGAACCTCATATCCTGGAAGGGTTGGCTCCATCATAGCAAAGTTGGTTTTTCCACAAGCTGAAGGAAAAGCACCAGTGATATAGTAAAATTGACCGGATGGATCTTTGACGCCCATTATCAGCATGTGTTCCGCTAGCCATCCCTCTTTGAGTCCTTGCCAGGAGGCGATTCTTAAGGAAAAGCATTTTTTGCCTAGGAGGGCGTTCCCTCCATAGCCTGACCCAACACTCCAGACCAGATTTTCATCGGGAAAGTGCATAATAAAACGCTTCTTAGGATCAAAATCTCCAACTGTGTGGATTCCTTTGACGAAATCTTCAGAGTTACCAATTCTTTCAAGAACCTTTTTCCCCATTCTGGTCATTATTCTCATGCTTATAGCCACATAGCTTATGTCTGTAAGTTGAACACAGAGCTTGCAAAAGGGAGAATCCAAAGGACCCATAGCATAGGGAAGCACATACATAGTTCTTCCCTTCATGCTTCCCTTGGTGATTTCAGTAAGCATCCTTTTAGCGTTCTTAGGATTCATCCAGTTATTATTAGGACCTGCAATCTCCTGGTGTTCATGGCATACAAAGGTCAATTGCTCTGTTCTGGCTACATCGGTTGGGTGGCTTCTGTGAAGATAAGCATTAGGGCCATTTTTTTGGTTTAACTCATAAAAGACAGGTCTGCCGTTTATTTTTTCTTCCTCTATTCCTTTTTTGATAATCCATTCCGCCTCTTCATCGGATCCATCGCAGAAGTAAATTTCCTTGGGCTCGCTGAGTTTTGCCACTTCATAGACCCATCTTTCTAGTGGTGTCATAGTTAGCCCCTTTGTTGGTTGATTAATCTCCAGCCTTTTCTATAAGTTCTCTGGCTTTATCTAAGGCTTCATGAAGTTTTTCTGGTAAGTTTCCGCCCGCTTGAGCCATATCAGCCCTTCCACCACCTTTTCCTCCAACTAAAGAGGCAAGCTCATTAATGAACTTTCCTGCATGAAACTTAGAGGTCAAATCCGGTGAAACTCCAACAAGGAGAAAGACTTTATCGCTTTGCCTACTTCCTATTACGAGGATGCTATGGCTCCTATACTTTTCTTTGAATCTATCGTAAATTTCTCTAAGTCTTTTGGGATCTTCTGTGTCTACTTCAGAGATAATGGCTTGGATGGAGCCAATCGTGATGGGTTGATTGAGAATGTCTTGGGATTTTAAGGAAGTTATGGTTTGTCTGAGGGCTTCTATTTCCCTACTAAAATGCCTTTGCTGGTCAAGTAGTTTTTCAACCTTTGTTGGTATTTCCTCAAAAGAGGAATTGAGAAGTAGCGATACCCTTTCTAAAATATCCTGCCAGCCTTTTACTACCTTAAAAGCTCTCCTTCCAGAAACTGCCTCTATTCTTCTTACACCAGCTGAAACGCTTGTTTCTTCAACAATTAAGAAAAGTCCAAGCTGAGATGTCTTATTAATGTGAGTTCCTCCACAGAGTTCTCTACTGAGCTCTGGTATCTCTACAAGTCTTACGAGGTCTCCGTATTTTTCCTCGAAAAGAGCCGTGGCGCCAAGCTTTATTGCTTCCTCAAATGCCATCTCCCTTATGGTAACGGGTTTGTCCTTCAGGATTTCTTCATTTGCAAGTCTTTCGATTTCTCCTAGTTCTTCTTTAGTGAGGGCTTTAAAGTGGGTAAAGTCAAATCTAAGCCTTTCTGGTGATACCAAAGAACCTGCCTGCTTTACATGATCTCCAAGGACTTTTCTTAAAACAGCATGGAGCACATGGGTTGCAGTGTGATGTTTTGCTGTATCAAGCCTTAGATCTTCATCGACCGAAAGAACAACGGTTTCGCCAGCCCTTATGGAACCTTTTACCACCTTTCCTATGTGAACAAAGATATCTCCTGGAAGTTTTTTGGTGTCGTAGACTTCTACATAGCCTTTAGCCCCTTCAATAATTCCTTTATCTCCTACCTGTCCACCTGATTCCGCATAAAAAGGAGTTTTTTCAGTAATTATCTCAACTTCTTCTCCTTCTTTAGCCTCAACCACTACTTCTTCTCCCCTTATAAGGGCTACAACTTTGCCTTCAGCCTTTAGAGTCTGATAGCCAACAAACTCTGTGGGCTTTAGTTCAGAGATAATTTCTTTATAGACTTCCTTAGGCTCTCTCTCACCAAAGCCTTTCCAATATTTTCTGGACTGTTCCCTCTGTTTGTTCATGAGTTCTTCATACTTGGCCATGTCTATAGAGAGATTGAGGTTTTTTGCCATATCGATTACTATATCGGAGGGAAAACCATAGGTATCATAGAGCTTAAATACAAGTTCTCCTGGAATTTGACGGATATTTGAGCTAAGGAGTCTATCTATTTCCTGGTTAAGAAGTCTTAGTCCAAAGTCTAAGGTTTCGTTAAATCGCTTTTCCTCATGAAGTATTACTTCCTGGATGTAGCTTTTGTTTTCAAGAATCTCTGGATAGGTATCTCCCATGGCCTCTATAACGCCAGGGACAACTTCATAAAGGAAAGGCCTGTCAAGTCCTAGGAAACGCCCGTGCCTTAAAGCTCTTCTTATAACTCTTCTTAAAACATAACCCCTTCCTTCGTTACTTGGAAGGACGCCGTCACAGATGAGAAAGGTTGCAGCTCTGCCGTGATCTGCTATAACCTTTACAGAGACGTCTTTTTCTTTGGTTGTTCCATACTCATAACCGCTTATTTCCTGGATTTTAGCCATTATAGGTTTGAATATGTCTATATCGTAGTTGGATGGCACCTGTTGAACGATAGCTGATATTCTTTCTAAGCCCATTCCTGTGTCTATACTTGGTTTTGGAAGAGGCTCAAGAGTTCCATCTTCTTTTCTGTTAAATTGCATAAAAACAAGATTCCATAGCTCAAGGTATCTATCGCAGTCACAGCCAGGTTTGCAATCTGGTTTACCACAACCTGCCTCTTCTCCCTGATCAATAACTATTTCAGAACAGGGTCCACAGGGTCCTGTATCTCCCATAGCCCAGAAATTATCCTTTGTGGGAAAAGCAAGAATTCTATCTTCAGGAAGATAGTCTGACCAGTATTTCATCGCCTCTTCATCGGGCCCGATTCCAAGGGAAGTATCACCTTCATGGACAGTTACATAAAGCTTTTCCTTTGGAAGACCAAGTTCTTCTGTAATAAAATACCAAGCAAAGGCTATGGCTTCTTTCTTGAAATAGTCACCAAAAGAAAAGTTTCCAAGCATTTCAAAGAATGTGTGATGTCTTGCAGTGTAGCCTACATTTTCAAGATCATTGTGTTTTCCACCAGCTCTCATACATTTTTGGCTAGAGACAGCTCTAGTGTAAGGTCGCTTTTCCTCTCCAAGGAAGCATTTTTTAAACTGCACCATACCTGCATTTGTAAAAAGAAGGGTTGGATCATCTTCTGGAACAAGGGAGGAGCTTCTTACTATCGTATGACCTCTGTCCTGAAAGAATTTTAAAAATTCTTCTCTTATCTTACGGGCTTCTTTTCTGACCATGCCTCACCTCTTAAACTTTTAATTTTATTCAACTTCTGATAACTCGACCTCTTGCTTCGGTGTAATAGGAGCAATAGGGGGAAGAATCTTCATTTCTCTTACTTTGTTCTCGATTTCCAGGAGTAGGTCTTTCCGGTCTTTGAGGAATCTCCTTGCATTTTCCTTGCCCTGTCCTAACCTTGTTTCACCATAAGAATACCATGTTCCTGATTTTGTAACAATCCCAAGGCTTGAAGCAAGGTCAAGAACATCCGATTCTTTTGAGATACCTTCCTGAAAGATGATATCAAACTCTGTCTCTCTGAAGGGAGGAGCTATCTTGTTTTTGACCACCTTTACCCTAACTCTACTTCCTATGGTTTCGTTACCTTCCTTTATGGGAGCTGTCTTTCTTATCTCTAGCCTTATGGAAGCATAAAATTTTAAGGCGTTTCCACCAGTTGTGGTTTCAGAATGTCCATAAATGGCTCCAATCTTTTGTCTTATTTGATTTATGAATACAACGCAGGTTTTAGATTTGTTTATTGCTGCAACAAGCTTTCTAAGAGCCTGACTCATAAGCCTTGCCTGAAGCCCCATGTGGGCTTCGCCCATATCTCCCTCTATTTCCGCCTTGGGAACTAGGGCAGCAACGGAATCAACAACTATAACATCTACTGCATTACTCCTTACAAGGATTTCTGCAATTTCTAAAGCTTGCTCGCCGTAGTCAGGCTGGCTTATGAGAAGATCTTCCACGTTTACACCAAGTTTCTTAGCGTATGTTACATCGAGGGCATGTTCCGCATCTATAAAGGCGGCTATTCCCCCTTGTTTTTGAGCTTCCGCAATGATGTGAAGAGCAAGGGTAGTTTTTCCCGAAGCTTCAGGTCCGTAAATTTCTACAATGCGTCCTCTAGGAACGCCCCCTATTCCCAGAGCAAGATCAAGGGAAAGAGAGCCTGTAGGAATAACGGATATAGTAACGTCCTGCGCCTTCTCGCCAAGGCGCATAATTGCCCCCTTTCCATATTGTTTTTCTATCTGGGAAAGGGCAGCTTCAATTACCCTTCGACGGTCTTCAGTCATAAACTATAAACCTCCTTGAAATTTTTCTAAATCTTCAGGCCTTCATTTTTCAACCATTAATCCTTCAAAGATTTGCCAATTGGTATTATAGAAATCGGGCTGTAAATGGCGCCTTGAGGAGTTAAAGTGCTTTTAAAAAGAACGATCTCTTTCACCGTAAACTCACAGGATTTGAAGCTACTTTGTTCCACAAGAACCTTTGCCAACAAATCGCTTTTTTTAGCATCCTTTGCCCTTCCTAAAGTAATATGAGGCTTAAAGGGTCTTTCTTCTTTTTGAAATCCCAGCTTTTCCATAACCTCTTCAACCTCTCTTTGGATTTCTTTAAGAATTTCAATGTCTCCTTCAGTGCCAACCCAGATAACCCTTATTTTACTTAGAGACGGAAAGGCTCCACAGCCTGAAAGAGCTAGCACAAAGGGATTGTAGGAACTTGCAATTTTAATAAGGTTTTCTGTTATTTCAGGAACTTGGGACTCTCTAATGTTACCTAGAAACTTTAAAGTAAGATGCGCTCCCTTTACATCTACCCATTTTATATGTTTTTCCTGGGGAAGAAAACCCATGAGCTTTTTTAACTCACTTTTTACTTTCTCCGGAAGATCGATTGCAATAAAAGCTCTTATGGTTTGATTAGCTCTTTCCATAAAAGTTCCAACCCTGCCTTTGCGGATTTTAACCTTATTTCCTCTCTGGTGCCGTCAAAGAGGTAATGTTCAACCACCAAGCTTTGGGGCGTTTTACAGGCAATAAAGACAGTTCCAACGGGCTTTTCTTTGGAGCCTCCTGTAGGTCCTGCAATGCCTGTAATACTAACACTTACTTGGGCTTTTGAATTTTTTAAAGCACCTTCCGCCATCTCTAGAGCTACCTCTTTACTTACAGCTCCATGTTTTTCAATGCTTTCTTTCGACACTCCGAGAAGTTCTACCTTAGAGTCATTGCTGTAGGTTATAAAACCTCTTTCGAAATAATCAGATGCACCAGGCACAGAGGTAATAATCTGGGCAAGAAGCCCTCCTGTGCAGGATTCTGCTGTAGCAAGTTTCCACCCCTTTTTTCTAAGAACTTCTCCAATTTCCCTTTCTTCAAGCATCTTTACACTCCATGGCCGTTAAATATTTATAAACTTCCAGAAGGGGAACTTTATGTTGATGGGCTATTTTTTTACACTCCTCATATTCTGGCATAATCCTTTCCGTCCCATCAGGTTTTTTGAAAACCTTTACAGTTACTTCCTGCCAGGGAGTATTTACTTTTTTTTCGTATCTTTTAAGCGATCTCCTGGATACTTTATAAGACCTTATGCCAGCTGTTGTAGTTTCTACAAATATGATGTTTTCTATTGGAAATCTCAAGGAAGGAGGGACCAGTACTGATAGTTTTACGGAAGGCCTACTTTTTTTCATAACAATTGGTGTAAGCCAGACATCAAGAGCACCAGCCTGGAAAAGCCTTTCCATGATATACTCGTAAAATTCTTGGGACATATTATCTATGTTTGTTTCAACCACAACGAGTTCTTCTTCTACTGTTGATGTCTCCAGTTTTTTCCCTACCATAACCCTTAAAACATTTGGTGGATGATCTTCTTTGTAGGTTCCAACACCATAACCAACACCCTCTAAAATAAATTCAGGCATCTTTCCAAATCTTGTTGCCAAAGCCTTAAGGAGGGCTGCCCCTGTTGGAGTTACGAGTTCTATAGGCGAATCAACCCCGTAGATGGGAATGCCTTCAAGGATCCAGAGGGTTGCTGGGGCTGGATTTGGAATAAGTCCGTGTTGGGTTTTTATAAAGCCTCTGCCTATGGGAAGAGGCGAGGACTCTAGGGAAGTAATATCCAAAAGGTAAAGGCCAGCGACGGTTCCAACTATGTCTATGATCGAATCGATTGCGCCAATTTCATGAAAGTGAACGCTTCTTGGGTCTTCGTTGTGAACTTTTGCCTCAGCCTGGGCTATAATTTCGAAAACCCTTATAGATTGGGTTTTTACCCAATGGGGAAGATTGCTTCCTTCTATAAGGTTTTTTATTTCTTCAAAAGTTCTATGTTTTTTTGGACTGGAGGGTATTTCAATGGTAACCTTCGTTCCCCAGAGGGATCCTCTTTTTTCCTTTGAAATCCTCATTTCAAAGGGTTCTATGGGAAGACTCTTTACACATTCAACAATGTCATAAAAGGAAGCTCCAAGATCTATAAGGGCTCCAAGGAACATATCTCCACTTATGCCGGAAAAACAATCGCAATAGAGAATCTTTTCTTCTTTTGTTGAATTTGCCGACAAATCCACAGCTCCTTTATAGTCTTATAATAGGAGTTGGAATTTCCTGATGGGCTATCAAAAAATTTACAGATTGCCATTTTCTGTCTGTTTTTAGCTCTTTTATTCGATTTTGAATTATACTTTCTGAATTGTTGATCTGGCTTAAGTGGGCAAAGCAAACAAAGGCTAGCTCATCGTGATAGATTTCTTCACAAAGCTCTATAGCTTGATCGTTTGATAGATGGCCTGTTCTGCTTTGGATACGCTGTTTCAGGGGGGGAGGGTAGGGTCCATTTTGGAGTAACTTTGGATCGTGATTTGCCTCAATGATGATGGCCTGAGATGTTCTAAGGTATGTTTTTACAAGGTTAGTTGGAGTTCCAAGGTCTGTGCATATTACAAGATTTGCGGAACCGCTAGAAATTAAGAATCCAACGGGATCAGAGGCATCATGGGGAACAGAAAAGGGGGTTATCTTTATGTCGCCTATTGTAAAGGGTTTTCCCCTCATAAAAAGCCTTTTGTTTGCAATTTCCTCTATCTTGACTCCTAGGGCTTCTATGGTGCCTTTGGTAAGATAAACATCCTTTTTATGTCTTCTATAAAAAGAAAAAAGCCCCTTTGAGTGGTCCTTATGTTCATGGGAGATAAGAATTGCCTCTATTGAAGATGGTTCAATGGAAGAGTGTTTCATTTTTTCCTTTATTGCCCTATAGGAAAGCCCAGCTTCTATTAGAAGACAGGTGTTTTCTGTCCACACAATGTAAGCATTTCCCTTGGAACCGCTAGCAAGGATTTGGAAGCTAAGCATAGGACAAGTTTCCCTTACTCTAAGATTTTACAAGCCTTTTCAAAGGTTTTGTTCCTTACAGGACCAAGAAGAAGCACGGAGAAATCTTTAGGTAGGGGTAGTCCCTTAAGCCATCTGTCGATATCTTCTGAAGTTATCTTAAGTATTGACGCTTCCACTTCCTCGAGGGGTATTTCTTTTCCATAGATGATCTCATTTTTGGCTATTCGGTTCATGTAAGAATCTGTACTGTCTATGTTGAGATAGATGCTTCCTATAAGGTAGTCTTTTGCTCTAGCAAGCTCTTCGTCCGCTATACCCTCTGTAATAATTTTCAAAAACTCTTCCTTTATGGTTTTAAGAAGCTCTTCTATCTTTGCTGGATCAACTGCAGCATATATGCCAAACATTCCCGAATCTTCGTATAAGTTCAGAAAAGAGTATATGGCATAGGCAAGACCTTTTTTTTCGCGGACTGCCTGAAATAGCCTACTACTCATACTGCTTCCGAATATCATGTTGAAAATGTAGAATATGTATTTGGCAGGATCCTTTATGGAAACAGCTGGGATACCCATGCAAAGATGGATCTGTTCAAGCTTCTTATAGACTGCCTCTTTGAAGAAATTGCTAGTTGGTTTTGTTCTATCTTCTCTTCCCCTTCCATTTGGCTGTAGCTTTCCAAGGTAGGGGGTAAGGAGAGCCACGAAGTCTTCGTGCTCTACATTACCCGCTGCTGATACTATTAACTGTTCTGGATGAATAATCTTTTCTTTAAATTCCAACAAACTTTCCCTACTTATGGAAAGAAGAGTCTCCCTATAACCACAGATAGGATGCCCCAGGGGATGATCCTTCCAAAATTTTTCAGTAAAAACTGTATGAGTAAGATCCTCTGGATAGTCTTCCACCATGTTGATTTCTTCTATGATTACCTGCCTTTCCCTTTCAAGTTCCTCATCATCAAAACGTGAATTCAAAAGAAGGTCTAAGAAAATATCCACAAGACTAGGAAGGTGTTTATCCATCACTTTGCCGTAAAGACAAAGATTTTCCTTAGTAGTAAAAGCATTGGAGTAACCTCCCAAGGCATCCAGCTCTTTAGCTATTTCCTTCGTAGATCGTTTAGAAGTGCCCTTAAAGAGCATATGTTCAAAAAGATGGGTAATGCCTTCAAGAGACTTACTCTCATCCCTTGAGCCTGAGTTTATCCATATACCAAGAGAAACCACATGGGATAGTGGTATCTTTGTTGTTACAAGCTTTATGCCATTAGGAAGAACGGTTTTTCGAACCATAGAACTTCTCTATTTCTTTTTTTGTTGTTGCTCTATTACTGCCTTTCTGCTTAGTTTAAATCGACCATCTTTGTCTATTTCTATCACCTTTACGAGCACCTCATCTCCTTCCTTCACAACATCACTTACCTTTTTTACCCTCTTACAGTCCAGCTGGGATATATGAATGAGTCCTTCGAGGTTAGGTCTAATTTCAGCAAAAGCACCAAAATCGGTGATCCTTGTTATCTTGGCAAGGTAAACTTGACCTACCTCAGGCTCTATAGTGACAGCTTTTATCTTCTCTGCAGCTCTTGTGCAGGCTTCCATGGTAGGTCCCATGATAACAATTCTTCCATCTTCTCCTATATCTATCTTAGTTCCAGTTTCTGCTATGATCTGTTTAATTACCTTTCCACCTGGACCGATAACATCCCTTATTTTCTCTGGTGGAATTTGAGTAACAACAACCCTCGGTGCGTAGGGAGATAGCTCTGGCCTTGGAGAAGCTAAAACCTCCCTCATCCTTTGAAGAATTGCTAATCTAGCGTCTTTAGCCTTTTCTAAGGCTTTTCTCATGATCTCCTTTGTAATGCCTGAGATTTTTATATCCATCTGAAGAGCTGTTACACCTTTTTCATTTCCAGTAACCTTAAAGTCCATATCACCGAGATGGTCTTCATCTCCGATGATGTCCGTAAGAATTACCACTTCATCTTCTTCTTTGACGAGTCCCATAGCAATACCAGCTACCATATCCTTTACAGGCACACCTGCATCCATCAAGGAAAGAGTCGCACCACAAACCGTTGCCATAGAGCTTGAACCGTTTGATTCCAAAACTTCAGAAACCACTCTTATGGTATAGGGGAAGACAGAAGAATCTGGAAGGATTGGCTGAACTGCTCGTTCCGCAAGGGCTCCGTGACCAATCTCCCTTCTACTTGGACCTCTAAGAGGTCTTACTTCACCAACAGAGTAAGGGGGGAAATTGTAATGAAGCATAAAGGATTTGAAGGTTTCGCCAGTTAAAGCTTCTATTTTTTGCTCATCCGACGAGGAACCAAGAGTTGTTACCGCAAGAACCTGGGTTTCACCTCTTCTAAAAAGGGCAGAGCCATGGGTTCTTGGAAGAATACCTACAGAGATTTCAATAGGTCTAATCTCATCAGGAAGCCTCCCGTCTATTCTTCGTTTCTCTCGAATGATTTTCTGGCGCATCATGGTCTTTTCAATTTCAGCAAGGATTTCCTCTATGTCTTTTTGATTATCTGGATATTTCCCTGAAAGCTTCAGGATAACCTCTTCCAGTAAAGCTTTCCTTTTTTCTTTTCTAAGGGTTTTCTCCGGTGTTGATATGATCTCTTCTATACGATCCCTTGCTATCTCCTCAACTTCTTCGAAAAGCCCCTCTGGTTTCGGAGGAAGTTCGAAAACTTCCTTCGGCTTACCTGCTTGTCCACGAAGTTCTTCCTGGATTTCCACAAGAGATCTTATAGCGGTATGAGCTACATCCAAAGCTTCCAGTAAGTCCTCTTCAGGAACAAAAATCGCTCCTCCTTCAACCATTACTATGGCATCCTTCGTTCCCGCTACAACCAGGTTGATATCGCTTCTGGCAAGATTTTCAGCACTTGGATTGATTACGAATTTACCGTCAACCCTTCCTATTCTGACCGCTCCAATAGGACCACCAAAGGGAATTGGAGAAATGTGAAGCGCTGCTGAAGCTCCTGTAATTGCAAGAACGTCAGGCTCATTCTCCTGATCAACAGAAAGAACTGTTGCAATGATTTGGATCTCGTGGTTATAGCCCTTTGGAAAGAGAGGTCTTATGGGGCGGTCAATAAGCCTGGAAGTGAGCACTTCCTTTTCGCTAGGCCTTCCTATCTCTCTTCTGAAGAAGCCTCCGGGAATTTTTCCAGCTGCATAGCTCATTTCCTGGTAGTCTACGATAAGAGGAATAAAGTCGATGTTTTCTCTTGTTTTTTCATCTCTTACAGCGCTCACAAGAACAACCGTGTCACCGTATCTTACCCAAACTGAACCGCTAGCCTGCCTGGCCACATGGCCAGTTTCTATCGTAAGAATTCTACCTCCGATCCCCGTGCTTACAGCTTTTTTCATATTATTTTAACCCCTCATAAACGGAGCTTTTTAGCCTCTAAGTCCAAGTTTTTCGATCAAACTAATATAGCGGTTGATGTCCTTTGATTTAAGGTAGTTTAAAAGTCTCCTTCTTTGACCAACAAGTTTTAGCAAACCTCTTCGGGAATGAAAGTCCTTTTTGTGAACTTTAAAGTGTTCTCCAAGATATTTTATCCTTTCCGTAAGAAGAGCTATTTGAACTTCGGGAGAACCAGTATCGTTTGGATGAATCCTGAAAGCCTCAATGATTTCTCTTTTCTTTTCTGGTGTCATTGCCACGGCTTTATCCTCCTTTTTAAATGAATACTCTAATAGATTTTCTCTTTAGTTGAGGCCACCAAAGAGCAAGAAGCTGAGTGTTTGAAGAATCAAGAATTCTTACAGGAGTGTTTGTGTCCGATGTCCACAGGCCATTCCATTGACCATGTTTGAGCCTAAGGAGATCCCTCTCATCGGTAACAACAACTGATGGAAGATGACTTAAGGCTTCTGCAAGAGGAATTATAAGACGCTTAAAATCTTTTGCCTCTATAAGCCTTTGAACTTCTTCAAGAGTTAAAGCATCTTCCAGGGTGAATCTGCCACTTTGAGTTCTCACAAGATGTTCCAGAAAACCGTAGCACCCAACAGACCTTGCAATATCAGCTCCAAGCTGTCTTATATAGGTTCCTTTTGAACAATGGACTCTCAGCTTTACTCTTGGCCATTCATAGCTTAACAATTCAATATTATGAATTGTAACCTTTTTGTATATTGGTTCTATTGTTACGCCCTTTCTTGCAATTTTATAAAGTCTCTTTCCCTTGACCTTCGCTGCAGAATAAAGAGGCACTTTTTGTTCAATAGTTCCCAAAAATCTTTTCAAAGCCTCTTCTATGGCTTCCTTGGGGATAGGATCACCTTCGTAGGTATAGACCACCTTTCCTGTTCTATCGAGGGTATCCGTTTCTTGACCAAGAAATATAGTGAATTCATAGACTTTGTCATTCTCAAGGAACTGGTCAGCAATTCTGGTGCCTTTATTTACAAGGAGTATCATTAGTCCTTCAGCAAAAGGATCAAGGGTTCCTCCATGACCAATCTTACTGGGTTTTAGCCATCTTTTTACTCTTCTTACAACCTCAAAGGAGGTTATGTTTTGTGGTTTGTTAACAGCAATTATGCCGTCTAAAAAGCATCCCATAGGCCTTCCAATCTATTCAGAGTCTATATACTCTTCAAGGGATTGCAGGATTAGTTTCTCCACTTCCGCTAAGTCTCCTTTTATTCTACAGGCAGAGGCATTCACATGGCCTCCACCGCCAAACCGTCTTGCAAATTTCTCTACATTTATAGATCCCTTAGACCTAAGGCCTACGTGGATAATATTTCCTTCATCTTCTCTAAAGAGCACCGCTACTTTGACAGGTTTTACCTGTCTTATCATGTTCACAAATCCTTCACTATCTTCTGGACTTGCTCCGACTGATTTTATCATGTTTTGAGTAAGCCTGACCGAGGCTATTTTGTAATCTTTAGAGTATTTAAGAGTTTCAAGAACCTTAGCAAGAAGAATTAATTTCTTGGGAGAAGATGACTCAAAGATATTTTCTGCAATATACCTTGGATTAGCACCTAATCCAACAAGTTTTGCAGCTACTTCCAATACTTTCTGGTTGGTATTAGAAAACTGGAAAGAACCTGTATCGGTTAAAATACCGGCATAAAGGCAGGTTGCTACCTTTTCATTAATAGGACTTTCCACAAAGCTAAGGATTTCGTATATCATCTCGCATGTGCTACTTGCGGAAGTATTTACCCAGCAAATATGGCCAAAGGGATTTTCGTTAACATGATGGTCTATGTTTATTACGGTTACACTGTCGTTAATCAGATGTTGAATCTCCTTTCCACCTCTTTCCATAGAACCGCAGTCTAGGAAAATGACAACATCATAAGGTTTTCCCTTTATTTCATCTATCTTGTGCTTTACTTCCATAGCTCCTTCAAGGAATTTGAAGTTCTCGGGTATTGCATTCTCACAGAAGGCTTCCACAGATTTTCCCATCAGTCTAAGAGCTTCTCTAAAGGCAAGTATCGAGCCCACAGCATCTCCATCAGGGCGAACGTGAGTAATCAAAAGATAACGATTCTTCGTCTCTAGCACCTGTTTAATCTTCTTAAGATTCTCTAATTTGTCCTGGTTATTCATAACCTACTGTTCTTTCCCTTCTTCGCCTTTAATGGTTTTTATGATGCTTTCTATCCTTTCTTCGTAATCAAAGGAATCGTCATAATGAAAATTAAGCCTTGGGAGGTATCTAAGATAAACCTTCCCAGCAAGTTCTTTCCGAATAAATCCAGAAGCACTTAAAATGGCTGCATTCACCACAGCCCTGTCAATTTTTTTAAAGGTATCGCAGTAAAATATGGTTGCTTCCTTCAGATCATCAGTCATCCGGACGCTTGTTATAGTAATCCCTTGAAGACGGGGATCCCTGATCTTCCTTTGAAGTATTTCTGCAACCTCTTTTTTTATTAAATCCGCTACCCTTTCTTTTCTCTGATAACCGCCCATGACTTTCTTTCTAATAGTGTATAAGTTCTATTTCTTGCTCGGCAATTTCCGCGAGCTTTAAAGAATCAACATATTCTAAAATTTTATCAAGAGCGGAATTTACAAATCTTCCATCGTTTCCCACTATGGCTACCCCTATAGTAGCTCTTTGATAGAGATCGTTATCTTCAACCTCCGCTATGGAAACATTGAACTTGTTTCTGCACTTTTCCAGAATGCTTTTTACTACTTTCCTTTTGGCTTTCAGTGACATACCTTCATGGAGAATAAGGGTTATCTTGGAAATGCCTACCGTCATTGCCATGGCTAGCTATCCTTCTGATTATCTTTTTTACTCTCTTCCTGGACACTAGAAACACTATCAATGGATGGTCTTACTTCTTCTAACACGTAGGCTTCTAAAATATCTCCAACTTTGATGTCATTAAAGTTTTCTACAAGAATACCACATTCAAAGCCAGCCTTTACTTCCTTTACATCTTCTTTAAACCTTCTAAGAGAAGCAATTTTGCCGTCGTAGACCACAATCTGATCCCTTAGGACTCTCACCTTTGCATTTCTAAGGATCGTTCCACTTTCAACATAACACCCTGCCACGTTACCAACCTTGGAGATATGAAACACCTGCCTTACCTCAGCCCTTCCAAGCACCTTTTCTCTGTATTCTGGTTCTAAAAGACCAGCCATTGCTGCCTTAATATCATCTATGACCTGATAGATGACATTGTAAAATCTTACATCTACCTTTTCACGCTGGGCGAGCTCTTCAACCTTAGCATCAGGCCTTACATTGAATCCTATAACAATGGCATTGGAAGCGGAAGCAAGCATTATGTCTGTTTCGTTTATGGCTCCTGTTGTTGCGTGGATGATGTTTATCTTTATCTCGGGATGGCTAAGCTTTTTGATGGCTTCACTTAGAGCTTCAAGAGAGCCGTGGACATCGGTTTTTAGTATAAGGTTGAGTTCCTTCAATTGACCTTGTCGTATCTGCTCGTAAAGCTTTTCTAAGGTCACCTTGGTTGTTAAAGAGAGCTCTCTTTCTCTTTGCTTTCTTAGTCTATGTTCCGCGATAGTTCGAGCTTGCTTCTCATCAGCTACAACAACAAAGTCATCGCCAGCTTGAGGAACTCCTGAAAGTCCTATTACTTCAACAGGCATAGAAGGACCTGCCTTCTCTATACGTTGTCCTTTATCGTTAAAGATATTTCTTACGCGCCCGTAGTTTGTGCCACAAACAAAGGCATCCCCAACATGAAGAGTGCCTTCCTGGATGAGAACGGTTGCTACAGGACCTCTTCCTTTTTCAAGTTTCGCCTCGATAACTCTTCCTCTAGCCATCTTGTTGGGATTTGCCTTAAGTTCCATAATCTCAGCCTGGAGAAGAATCATCTCTAAAAGATCTTCAATCCCTATTTTCTTCTTTGCAGACACCCCAACCATTATGGTATTTCCACCCCACTCTTCCGGAACAAGCCCAAGCTCTGAAAGCTGTCTTTTTACTTTTTCTGGATTTGCATTTGGTTTGTCTATCTTGTTAATTGCAACAATTATAGGCACATTAGCTGCCTTTGCATGATTTATAGCTTCTATTGTCTGTTGCATAACACCATCATCGGCTGCTACAACAAGAACAACTATGTCGGTAACCTTTGCACCCCTTGCTCTCATGGCGGTAAAGGCTTCGTGTCCTGGGGTGTCTAGGAAAACTATGTCGCCCTTGTCGATGCTTACATGATAAGCCCCTATGTGCTGGGTTATGCCACCAGCCTCTTCTGATGTGACATTAGTGTGGCGAATAGCATCAAGAAGAGAGGTTTTGCCATGGTCAACGTGACCCATGACAGTAACAACAGGAGGTCTTGAAAGGAGATCTTCTGGTCTGTCTTCTTGCCTTACAAGTATGTCTTCTTCTTCAAAGCCTTTTTTCTCTACTTCATAGCCAAACTCGCTTGCTACAAGAGAGGCAGTATCAAAATCTATTGCTTGATTTACTGTAACAGGAAGCCCTAAAAGAAGAAGCTTTTTTATGACCTCTGTTGCTTTAATACCCATAGCTTTTGCAAGATCAGAAACTACAATAGCCTCCTCTATGCGTATTTTTCTCTTGCTTGCCTTAGGTGGTAAAGTTCCAACCACAGGGGCGGCTGGTTTTTCGAGTTCTGTCTTCTTTTCCTCAGGTGGCTCTTTTTCTTCAGCCTTCCTTTCTTCCCGCTTAGGCTTACTGTAAAGTTTGGAAGGGATTTCTTCCGCCGAGGCTTCCTTCGGACGGAACTTCTTAGCTGGTTTAATCTTTTTGTGGGTTGTGTCATCTTCAACATCAATTTTCCCTCTTATCTTGGCTTCCAGAGCTTCTTCCATTTCATCTTCTGCTGGGATCAATTCAGGAATATGGATGATCTTTGCAAATTCGTCTCTTTTTGGTTTTTTTCTTTTTCTCTTTCTCGGTTTCTTTTTGTAAGGCTTTCTTGGTTCCTCCTCTTCCGATGGCTCTACCGCTTCAGAAACTTCTCTAGCTATGTCTTGACCAACCTCCTCCTGGATTTTATAGGAAGCTTCAATTTGAGGTTCCCTTTGTTCAAGCGACTCTACTTCTTCCAGCAGTTCTTCTCGAGAAGCTGGGACATCTGAAACTTTTGAAATTTCAGCTTCTTCCACTTCCTGTTGAACCTCCTTGCTTTCAATAGGTAATGCTACTTCCTGTTGGACTTCCTTAGATTGTACCTCTTCCAGTTCGATTTCTCCTTCAACCTCTTCTTCTGGTGTTTCTTCCGTTACCTCTACAGAAACTGGTTGTTCAACAACCTCTTTTGTTTCTGGAATAGAAGGTGTTGCTTCTTCTTCGGGGGGAATGAGGATTTCTTCCGATTGAAGCTCTTCCTTTAGAAGTTCTTCATCAGTTTTTGTTTTCTTTCTTACAATAATCTTTTTAGCCACTGCCTCATCACCTGAAAGAGTGGATGGTTTGGAAAACTTTTTAAAGTATCTTCTAAGATAGTTAGCATCGGCAGAACTAAGGATACTCATATGATTTTTGAAAGGGATGCCCATTTCAGCCATTTTGTCCATTAAGTCCTTTGGGCTTATATTTAATTCTTTGGCCAACTCATGAACCCTTGTCCGCGCCATAAAATTCCCCCCGAATCTGGTGTCCTATAAAGTCTTGAACTTCTTTAAGAAGACTTTTTCTACCTTTTTATCCCATTTTGGTTTATCTAGGCATTCCTGGCAGATATAGGCACCTCTTCCTAGCATCTTAAAGGACAAATCTACAACAATTTTCCCTTCAGAGTTTCGAACTAACCTTATTAGCTCATACTTTGGTTTCCTTGCTTTACAAATTACACACATCCTTATGGGAATGGATCCTTTCATTTTTTGCCCATGATTTTTTTAGCGGATTCTTTCATGCTTTCAACAGTTGACGGTGAAAGACTCATAATGGTTGCTAGCTTTTTAGAGTCTGTTGAAACAAATTCTTCTAAAGAAGTGATCCCTTCATCAAAAAGGGCATCTGCCAGTTCTTCTGTCATTCCCTCGATTTTTAAAAGAGCAAGATAATTTTTGTCCTTTAATCTCTCATATCTGCTCTCGCTTATTACGTCTATCTTCCAGTTGGTAAGCTTTGCTGCAAGCCTTACATTCTGACCCTTTTTGCCTATAGCAAGGGATAATTTGTCGTCAGGAACAACTACCTCAACAGATTGATTAGCCTGATCTATTATTACTCTGGTGATAACTGCGGGAGTAAGAGCATTCACCACAAACTTAGCAGGGTCTATATTCCAGGGAACAATGTCAATTTTTTCTCCTCTAAGTTCCTGAACCACCTTTTGGACTCTATTTCCCTTTACTCCTACGCAGGCTCCAACAGGATCTACCGCAGAATCTTTAGAGACAACCGCAATCTTTGCTCTAGAACCTGGATCTCTTGCAGCTCCTATAATGCTTACAATCCCTTCCTGAATTTCGGGCACCTCAAGATGAAACAGCTGAATCAAAAAAGAAGGATGGGTTCTACTTAGAATAATTTGAGGTCCCTTGCCGGATTTTTTTACATCAAGCACATAAGCTCTAATTCTATCTCCAAGTCTATAGTTGTCCTGGGGTATTTGCTCCTTTACGGGTAAAAATCCCTCTGCTTTTCCAAGATTTACAGTTATGCCACCTCTGTCTATTCTCTGAACTATACCGGTTACAATATCTCCTTTTCTGTGCTTAAATTCTTCGTAAACCGCTTCTCTTTCGGCATCTCTTACCTTCTGGATGATAATTTGTTTTGCCACCTGAGCAGCCACCCTTCCAAGCTTTTCCGGATCAACGAGAACACCTACCTCGTCGCCTACTTCTGTTTCCGGGTCATATTTCTGAGCCTCTGAAAGGGATATCTCCCTTTCCGGATCCCTTACTTCATCTACAACCTTGTAAAACTTAAAAGCCTCAATCTCTCCCGTTATTTCATCTACTCTAACCTGAACATCAACCTTTGCTCCACTTTTTTTCCGTATCGATGTAGCTATGGCATCCTCTATAGCACTAATAAGAATCGACCTTTCGATACCTTTTTCTCGACTGACTTGATCTATCAGCCGTAATAGCTCGCTTGCCATTGCTCCTTGGTCTCCTAAATGTTCTTAATTTTGGTCTTTTTTTGCTTTTTCAATATATTTTCTGTTTCGAAATATGCAAGTCTTGCCTTTTCAATGTTATCGTAAGGTATTTCAAAGATAGTTTCATCACATTTTAAAGTAATCAAGGAATCGGTGCTTTCAATCAAAAGACCTTTGAAATTTTTCCTTTTTCCAATAGGATCAATTGTTTTGACTCTGATAATGCTACCTTTGTATTTCACAAAATGAGAGGGCTTACTAAGCGGTCTATCAAGCCCTGGAGATGAAACCTCCAGATGATAGGGATGGTGAATAGGATCTACTACATCTAAGAAATCACCTAAAATATAGCTTATTCTTGAGCAATCCTCAATAGTTACGCCATCTTCATGGTCTATAAAAACTCTTAGCACATAACCATTTGATTCTTTCTGGAATTCTACCTCTAAAAGTTCCATGCCTTCAGCAGCAATGACCGGCTCGATCATCTTTTTTAGGTTATTTATAAATTCCCTTTTGGCCTGTTTTTCCACTTTAACTTTTCTCCCCAATCAAAAAAAAAGCGGGCACAACGCCCACTTCTTTAGTAGAACAAGGTCCCTTTCAGGTTAAACTATTGGGTTTTAGTAGAATTACCGCAAAGTCTATCCCTTTGGCTTGTCCACTAATCGAAGTAGGCATTCTAGTAAATCGAATGCCCCCTCAAAAAGGGACCCTCTTTGGAGCGGGCAACGGGCTTCGAACCCGCGACCCCAAGCTTGGGAAGCTTGTGCTCTACCTTCTGAGCTATGCCCGCCCTAAACTCCAATTCTTACTTAGCCTGTTATCCAAACAAAGTCAAGGGTATCAACAGCCTTTTGAAAGAATTTTCGTTGTTATCTTTTTCAAAACAAAATAAAATAAAAAAAAGAAAAAGGAGGTTTTAAAAATGGCCGTAGATAACTTGACCTTGAATAGCAAGAACTTAAGAGGACTTCTGCAGGAAATGCGGGGCTTCCATGGGAAAAGATTAGAGGAAGTAAATGCCCAGCAGGCTCAAAGTAGTCCTATTGATGCACTGAAAAAGTCTTCTCAGGCTATAGCTATTTCGGAAATGGGTCGGCAGATTGGAGAGCTATATAACAACTTTAAAAATGCTCAGGCAGGAAGCGAAGCTCTTGAAGGCTTTCGAAAGGCAGTTACAGAATTTGCTGGATCCTTTGATAATGAAACTCTTATGAGTTTTGTAACAACTCTAAAAAATACGCCCAACGCTGAAGAAGCTCTTGTTACATCAACTGAGGTTATCAGAAAAGGGGCTAATCTTAAGTCATGGTGGAATGGTTTTGCAATCTCCGAAAGAAACCACTTAGGAGAACCCTATCTTAGGGAAACTCGAAGTATACTTACCTCTTCAGAGGCTGTTCAAGCGCAAAGGGAAACTCTTAACAGCCTTTCTTCCACCCTTGAAGAGACCTTTAGAAAAATGCCCTCTGAAGCCTTTAGAAATGGTGTAGAAAACCTTTTTGATAGGCTTTCTAGAGCTACTTCTATATCGGAGAAAAATAACCTTCTTACTAGATTTAGAGAAGCTAACCTTACGGAAAAAGGAACTGTCTAGTATCTCCAGGAAATGTAAGATCTTTTCTTCTGGTGCCTTCCCATGATCATACCTATTAGCCATCCGCATAATAGAACTCCTGCTCCTGTGAGAAACCACCTGATCTTTTCAGAATTTTTTATTCTTTGATTTTCATCCAAGAGTTTCTTTTTCTCCATCTTTAGGGCTTCAATGTCTTGCTGGAGAGAAAGATGATGGTTTTTTAAGTTCGCATATTCTAAAGAGGCATCTTCAAGGGTTTTGTAACGTTTATAGGACTCTTCGAGTTCCTTTTCTAAAGAAGAGATTTTGTTCTTCAAATTGGAAATTTCACTTTCATATTGCGTTATTTTCCCTCTAAGGCTTTTGTTTTCTTCTGTAAGTTGGGTTATATCCTGAATTTTTGGAGGTTCATCAACTACATGTCTTTTAGGAATCCAGCCTTCTAAGCCTTTATGTTCTCCTTCAAGAATTGTTATCAGATACCATCCATTTTGCTCTTTTTTTACCTCCACAGGAGTTCCAGAGGTCAACGTTCCTAGGGTTTTATAATTTTTTCCGGGTCCCGATTTTAGAACTATGTCTATTTTATCGGTAACATATTTGGATGCCCAACTTTCTATGGAAAACCCTAGAAGTCCCACTACCACAACTAAAATTATCGCTCCAACTTTGCCCATTCTTCTATATCCTCTCTTTTTGTTTGTTTTTAAAAAGCAAGCCTATTTTAAATAACCTTTGTTTTCAAAGCAAGTATCTATGGATTGTTGACTTTTTTCCGATTTTCTTCCAATGTGTTAAAACCTAATGTTAACTTGGCAAAGTAGGAGTTTGTAAAGTGGGAAGGCATAATTTAAAACTTGTTATAAGTCCTGAGGAGATTTCCGAAAGAGTAAATGCCTTGGCCAATAAAATAAGCGAAGATTACAGTGGCAAGGAAGAACTTATTGTGATTGGCATCCTGAAAGGAGCTTTTATCTTTACTGCTGACTTGGTAAGGGCTATAAAAATACCTACAAAGATTGATTTTATAAGGGTTGCCAGTTATGGGTATGGTTCAGAATCAAGTGGAAAGATTCTCTTGACCAAAGACATAGAACTGCCAATTGCTGGAAAAGATGTTCTCCTTGTGGAGGATATAGTGGATACAGGCTTAAGCCTTGCCTGGGTTATAAAACACATTGAAAGTCTAAAGCCAGCGTCACTTAAGGTGTGCGTCTTTATCGATAAGATGGAAAGAAAAGCCTGTGAAGTTAAAATAGATTACAGAGGTTTTGCTATAGAAAAGGGCTTTTTAGTAGGCTATGGGCTGGATTATTCTGAACAGTATCGCTATCTCAAGGGAATTTACGAGGTGCTTTTATGATTGTTACTTGTGAATCCTGTGGAACAAAATTTAAGGTAGATACATCCAAAATAACAAAAAAGAGGGCTAGGGTAAGGTGCTCTAAGTGTAAGCAAGTATTTACTATTGAAATTGAAAAGGATGAGAAAGCCTTAGAAAGGGAAGGCGAAAAGGTTATTGTGCTTGATGATTCCATGGAAGAAAATATTGCCAGGATTTCTCCTAGGGAATTTGAAGAAGATGTTGAAGAAAAAGCCCTTGAAGATGTAAGAAGATCAAGAAGAACCTACGATAGAACAGAGAAAAAGCCCTCTTTGTCCAGAACTAAGCTAGGTTTACTACTTATTCCAGCTATCATAATTGTAGTGGCTCTATTCTTCTATTATTGGGGAGCTAACATCGGGAAAAAAGTTGAGTCCAAGGATAAAAAGGTTACCTCTTCGAAGCCTTTAGTAAGCATACTTCCTCAAAGTGAAGCCTATTTTATCGAAAATGCCCAGGCTGGTCACATGCTTGTTGTTCAAGGTGAAGTTATCAATAACTCTTCCTTTCCTGTAAGTTTTGTTTTATTAGAAGGAAAACTAATAAGCACGAATGGAAAGGTTGTGCTTAATCAAAGATTTTATGCTGGCAACATTATGAGTAAGGAGGAACTTGCTCAACTTCCAGTGGATAAAATTCAATCGAAAATGATGGTTAGGGAAGGAGATAATCTTTCAAATGTCCATATAAAGCCAGGAAGCAAAGTTCCCTTTATGGTTGTTTTCTACAATATGCCTCCTATTGATGAACTCTCTGACTATGCCATTGAATTTGTTAGTGCAGAAGCAGAGAAGCCCTCTTCAGCTGGTTCAGAAGGTGTTAAAAATAAGTGACTTTAGTAAGGAGAGGGGATAATGCTAGATATCAAATTTGTTCGCGAAAATTACGACAAAATTGAAGAAATGCTTTGCAATCGAAATCTAGAGTTTGATCTTTCTTCTCTTAAAATGCTTGACGAAAAAAGGCGAACTATTCTGAGGGAAGTTGAACAGCTTAAACATATTAGAAATAAAACCTCTGAAGAGATTGCCCTCTTGAAGCGAAGCGGTAAAGATGCCACTGAGCTAGTAGAAAAGATGCGAGAGCTTTCTCAAGAAATAAAAAAAATGGATGATGAGCTGGATAATATAGAAGAGGAATTTAAGGAACTTCTTCTTCTTATTCCTAACATGCCCCATGAATCTGTGGTTGTTGGAAAGGACGAAAGGGATAATCCTGTTGTAAAGGTCTGGGGAAAGAAACCTTCTTTCGACTTTGAGCCAAAACCTCATTGGGAGATTGGTGAAAACTTAGGCCTTTTGGATTTTAGCAGAGCTGCTAAAATGACAGGTTCTAGGTTTTGTCTTTATTGGGAGGATGGAGCTAGGTTAGAGCGAGCCCTTATAAACTTTATGCTGGATATTCACACCACAAGACATGGTTATAAAGAGGTGCTTCCTCCTTTTATAGTGAACAGTTCAAGCCTTGTTGGAACGGGACAGCTTCCTAAGTTTAAAAATGACCTGTTTAAGCTGGAAGATTGGGACTACTACCTTGTCCCCACTGCTGAAGTGCCTGTGACTAACATTCATGCCAATGAAGTGCTGGAAGAGGATGAGCTTCCTAAGTATTATACCGCCTATACTCCCTGTTTTCGCTCGGAGGCTGGTTCCTATGGGAAGGATACAAGAGGTCTTATAAGGCAACACCAGTTTAACAAGGTAGAGCTTGTCAAGATAGTAAAGCCAGAGGATTCTTACGAAGAGCTTGAAAAACTTCTTCAGGATGCAGAAACAATTCTTCAGGAACTTGGCCTTCACTACAGAGTTGTTAGCTTGTGCACAGGTGACCTTGGCTTTTCCGCTTCTAAAACTTACGATATCGAAGTATGGCTTCCAGGGCAGAATACCTATCGAGAGATTTCTTCCTGTAGCAATTTTGAGGATTTTCAGGCAAGAAGAGCAAATATAAGGTTCAGAAGGAAAGGGCAAAAAAAGACAGAATTTGTTCACACATTGAACGGCTCAGGTCTTGCCGTTGGAAGGACAGTTGCGGCAATTTTGGAAAATTACCAGCAGGCCGATGGAAGTGTCCTTATACCGCATGCTTTAAGACCCTATATGAGGGGTCAGGAAGTGATAGCTTCTTTTCAAAGGCCTTAAAAGGAGGAAAAAATGACGAAAAGCCAGCTGATAGAAGCCCTTGCAAAGACAGAAGGTATCACCCTAAAACTTGCTGAAGTTATAGTAAACACTGTCTTTGATACTATGGAAGAAGCAATGGTAAAGGGCGATAGACTTGAGATAAGGGGATTTGGTAGCTTCAAGGTTAAATCCTACGGTGGCTATAAGGGAAGAAACCCAAAAACTGGAGAAATAATAGATGTTGAGCCTAAGAGGCTTCCCTTTTTCAAGGTTGGAAAAGAATTGAAGGAAAAGGTTAACAATGGATAAAAACAATTTTAACTTCTACACTACTGTAAGAGTCCGTTATGCCGATACAGATGCCCAGGGTCATGTGTATTTTTCTAATTATTTCGTGTATTTCGATATAGCAACGACGGATTATATGAAGGCTATAGGCTATTCCTATGAAAGGCTTTTAGATGAAGGCTATGACTTTTTCACCGTTGAAGCTCTTTGTCAATACAAGAATAGGGCTTTTTTTGATGAGGAGCTCAAGGTTTTTGCGAAGATCTCTAAGCTTGGTAATTCAAGCTTTACTTATGAGCTTGCCATATATAGAGATCAAACCCTTATTGCAAATGGCCATATTGTGAATGTGATGATAGATCGTGAGACAAGAAAACCTATTAGAATACCCGATAGTTTTAGAGAGGCAGTGTCTAATTTTGAATCATTAGCAAAACTTTAGGGAAAATATATCGATGGTCAATAGCAAGCTTTTAAGGTTCCTTTGGATTTTTGTAGGGCTTTTAGGGTGTGCTTCCATTTGTTTTCTATGGTTTCTTACCATAAGAAACCATTTTTTAGTAGAACCCTGGATTGATAAGTTTGCAGATGTAGGAAATCTTTTGGGTTTTTTATCGCTTTTTTTTATCCTTCTTATGACTTTTTTAGGGACGAGACCTCCTGTGCTTGAAAAGCCTTTCGGGCTTGGTAGACTTTTAAGATTCCATAAAAAAATGGCCTTCTTTGTGATAATCTTAATTTTCTCCCATGTAATTTTAAAGACGATAAAATATTCACAAACAGTTGGGTGGCGAACAGAGGATGTTTGGGATTTCATGCTTCAGTTTTTCCCTTATAGCTGGGATCCTGGAGAAAATGGACTTATTATTGGAAGATGGGCTCTTTTGGGAGTCATTGTGGGCGTAGTTTTTGCCAAGGGCGGGCAATATTTTCTACCTTTTAAGATTTGGAAACCCTTTCATTTCCTTATCCATGTAGCTGGGTTTTTTATGTATATTCACGCCTTTTTGGTAAGCCCCGATACTAGAGTTTTTCCTATGAGTATTGGCTATTATAGCCTTTTTGCTCTATGGATTATCCTGGTAGTTTACAGGTTCTACTATTTGGCAACAAGAAAGTCTAAAAGGAGATGGTTCTTAGAATCGATAAAAATCGAAACCCATGATACCCACTCCTGCTTTTTCATAAGACCTGAGGGAGCGGGAGCCTTTAGCAAGTGGCTCCCTGGTCAGTTTGCCCTTTTTCGTTATAAATCTAGCCTTTTAGGATGGAGTGAACCTCATCCATTTACTATCTCCTGTGCCCCCGATAGCGATGGGAAAATATGTTGCACTGTGAAAGCTGTAGGACCCTTTAGTGCTAAGTTAAGAACAATGAGTCCGGGAACTGCTTTTCTCTGTGAAGGACCCTACGGCGTTTTTACTCCTAACTTCAAAAAAGAAAAAAGGCTTGTTTTTATAGCAGGAGGAATCGGGGTAACGCCCTTTTTAAGTATTGTCAGGTATGCGATTAGAAAGGAAATTCCTACTCCAATAACTCTAATCTGGGGAAACAAAACTAGAAAAGATATTGTTGCCTATGATGAGCTTTCTTCAATTGTTAAGTCTTATGAGCACATTAAGGTTGTTCACGTTCTCAGTAATGAAAGAATAACGGAAGAGATGCTCAGTGAAGTATCAGAAGATGGCTTTTTCTGGGAGGAGGGACTTGTTGGAGGGGCTATACTGGAAAAGTATATTGATCCTAAAGGTGCTAGCTTTTACCTGTGTGGACCTCCTGCTATGCAGAAGTTTGTTTTAGATGAACTCAGAAGAGTTTTTAAGATTTCACCAAGAAAGGTTAAAAGGGAGCTTTTTTACTACTAGTTTATCTAAGAAGCTTAGAGGCTTGTTACCATTTTATGGAGAGAATCTTGTAGGTTTTTATGCCGGAAGGCGTTTCAACAATAACTTTATCTCCTTCGCTATGGCCTATAAGAGCACTTCCTAGGGGGGAGCTTACAGAAAGAAGTCCCCTTTGAATGTCTGATTCATGGTGACCTACAAGCCTATAGGTAGAAACTAAACCATTTTCTGAGTTTTGAAGCTCTACCAAAGCTCCTATATAGGCTCTTTTGCAATAGGATACAACTCCAACGAGGATTTCGCTTTGATTCATTTTGTCTTCTATATCTTGGATAGTCTTTTGTAGTCTTAATAACTTTGCTCTTATCTCGAAATATTCTCTACTGGTAGTGCCCTTCGGGTTGGATCTAACTTCTTGCATTTCCTCAATGAGCTTAGGGCGGACTACATTGTAAAGGTATATAAGCTTATCCATAAGTCTAAGATAGCCTTCTCTAGTTAAGATAGTTTTATCACTCACTTTGGAGTTCCTTTAAAAAGGTGTTTGTCGTAAGTATTCCAATTATTGTTTTGCCATCTTTAATCTTTCCGGTAAAAACCATGTTTAAAGCTTCCTTAAAAGATATTTTTTCTACTTTTGTTATCTCCTCTTCTTCAATGGTGGATGAACATAAAGAAAGATCAGAAGCATAAAAAATATGGATGATTTCATTAGAGTAAGCCACTGCTGGAAAATAGGAAATAATTTTCTTGAGAGTTCCAGCCTTATAGGAAGTTTCCTCTGCCAGCTCCCTTTGAACAGCCTCTTCTATTGATTCTCCTTTGTCCATTTTTCCAGCTGGTATCTCTAAGGTTTCTTCTTCTATGGCGTAGCGCCATTGTCTCACCATAATTATATGCTCCTTATCTATAAAAGGCACCACTGCAACAGCCTCAGGATGGTCAATTTTGAGGCGTCTTGATATCTTGCCAGTTCTAAGAGCTACCTCATCGAGGTAGGCTGTGAAATGTCTTGTATTTAAGGAAGCAAGAGTAGTAGTCTTTCTTTCCATTAATTTCCTCCTAACAAGATGTCCCTCAAAGTCTACCAGAGTGAACCATGACACATACCGCAGTGCTTACCGTTGCTTCCTTCCGGACCTGGCGGGGTTCACACCCGTATGTTACATGGTGTCCGGTAGATTTGAGGGACAAAGCAAAAATAAAGCTTTTTGCGTTACAAAGCAACAATTTTCTTACAATTATTTCCTTAGGGTAATTTCCTTGACAGTTGTTTTTTATGCATGATATCGAAAGCATGATTTTTGAAAAGCTAGGGGAGTTTTGGGATATGGTGAAAAGAAAAGAGCTAAAAGTGCCCCAGAAGGAGGAATCCAATAAACTTCTTGAGGAAGACGAGATTATAGAGCTTGTTGATGAGGTCATAGAAGAAGATAATCTGCCAGAAGATGAACTGGATATGGATGAGCTGTTCAAAGATGGCGAAGATACCGATGATTTTGATATCGACCTGGAAAGCCTCGATAAGGAACTTGGAAATAATGATGATATCAGCCTTGAGGATGAAATTTTAGCGGAGGATGATTCTAAGGAAGAGCCCGATATTCTTACGGATCAAGCTTCAATAGATGAGCTTTTAGAAAAGGCTAGCACGGCGGAAGAACCTGCCTTGGCACCTTCCTTTGCTGAAGGTGACATTAGTGCTATAGTTGATGAAATCGTTGAAAAACTTGAAGATAAGCTTGTTGCCAAAATAGAAAAAATCATTGAAGATAGACTTGCCGACCTTGTTCTTCAGGTGGTTCGTCGTGAATTGAAATCACTTATTGAAGAATATAGAGAAGAACACTGAAGGAGTATAGGGGGTATGAATAGAGAGCTACTGCCAAAAGCTTATGAGTTTAAGGATGTCGAACCTAAATGGTATAAGTTTTGGGAAGATCATAATTTTTTCTATGCCGATCCCGATAGTCCAAAGCCCCCCTTCTGTATTGTAATACCTCCTCCTAATGTGACCGGACAGCTCCATATGGGACATGCCCTGAACAACACTCTTCAAGATATATTGTGTAGGTATAAAAGGCTTAAAGGTTATGAGGTTTTGTGGGTTCCAGGAACAGATCATGCAGGTATAGCCACCCAGAATGTAGTAGAAAGAGAGCTCGCCGCCGAGGGAAAGACAAGATATGATCTTGGTCGAGAAAGATTTATTGAAAAAGTCTGGCAGTGGAAGGAAAAATACGGAAATATCATAATAAACCAGCTCAAGAGACTTGGTGCTTCCTGTGACTGGAGCCGTCAGCGCTTTACAATGGATGAAGGGCTTTCCAGGGCTGTTCGGATTGTATTTGTAAGGCTCTACAAGGAAGGGTTGATATATCGTGGTGAAAGGATGATTAATTGGTGTCCCCGTTGCTATACCGCCCTTGCTAATATTGAAGTCGAGGGAGAAGAAAAGGAAGGCGCTCTTTACTATATTAAATATCCCCTTGTAGATAGTTTAGATTACATAGTTATAGCCACCACAAGGCCAGAAACGATGCTTGGTGATACAGCCATAGCGGTAAATCCCGAGGATGAAAGGTATAAACATCTTATAGGCAAAAAAGCGGTTCTTCCTCTTGTTGGAAGAATCCTTCCCATTGTTGCCGATTCCTATGTGGACATGGAGTTTGGAACGGGAGCTCTGAAAGTTACACCTTCCCACGACCCTTACGATTTCGAACTTGGTCAGAAACATGGGTTGGAATTTGTCAAGGTTATAGATTTCGATGGCAGGATGACGGAACTTGCTGGAAAATACAAATCCATGGATCGGTATGAATGTAGAAATGCCATAGTGGAGGACTTAAAGAAAGAGGACTATCTTGAAAAGATAGAGCCCTACAAACATAGAGTGGGACATTGCTATAGGTGTAAGAGCGCTGTTGAACCGATGATATCTCTTCAGTGGTTCGTAAAGACTAAACCGCTTGCTGAGAAGGCCATAGAGGCGGTAAAGAAGGGTAGGACGAAGATTGTTCCTTCAAAGTGGGAAAAAGACTATTTTGTCTGGCTTGAGAATATAGAAGATTGGTGTATTAGTAGGCAAATATGGTGGGGTCACAGGATACCTGCCTGGTATTGCAACTCCTGTGGTGACATAACAGTTTCAGAGGAAGATCCAACAACTTGTTCTCACTGCAATTCAGAGGATATATACCAGGATCCCGATGTTTTAGATACATGGTTTAGCTCTGCCTTATGGCCTTTTAGCACCCTTGGATGGCCAGAGAAAACTAAAGAGCTTGAAAGATTTTATCCCACTTCGGTTTTGGTAACGGGTTTTGATATCTTGTTTTTCTGGGTTGCCAGAATGATGATGATGGGACTTCACTTCATGGGAGATGTGCCCTTTCACGATGTCTATGTTCATGCCCTGGTAAGGGATGCTCAGGGTCAGAAGATGAGCAAATCTAAAGGGAATGTTATCGATCCTTTGGTTGTGATGGAAAAATATGGAACCGATGCCTTCCGCTTTACGCTGACAGCCTTTGCTGTTCAGGGTCGTGATATAAAGCTTTCTGAAGAGCGAATTGAAGGATACCGCCACTTTGTAAATAAACTTTGGAATGCTTCACGCCTTGTTCTTATGAATCTGGATGGCTTTGACGGTGATTATAACATTCCCAGAGAAATTGATCAGCTATTCCATAGGTGGATTTTGAGCAGACTGAATAAGCTGATAATAGCGGTAGATAGGGCTATGGAGGAGTATCACTTCAATGATTATGCTCAAAGTCTTTATCAATTCCTATGGCATGAATACTGTGACTGGTATCTGGAAATGATTAAGCCAGAGCTTTATAGCCAAAATGGAGCAAGAAAAAGGCTAGCTCAGCAAATTTCCTCTTATGTTCTACACCAGGTTCTTATAATGCTTCATCCTATTATGCCCTTCGTTACTGAAGAGATATGGCAGAAGCTTCCTAACCAAGGCACAAGTATTATGAAAGCTTCTTTTCCTGAAAGCGACGAGAACAGGATAGATGAAGAAGCGGAAAAAAGTATGGCTTTTCTTCAGGATGTTGTAACAAACATAAGAAATATAAGAGGCGAAATGAATATATCTCCAGGTTTACGGATTGATGTGGTCTGTAGGTATAAGGAGGAGCTCGATCGAAGAATTATTGAAGACTATGGTTATCTCATTAAGGAACTTGCTAGGGTTGGAAGTCTTCAAGTTTTTCCAGTGGATAAGTCAGAAAAGCCAAAGTTTTCGGCGGGAAGCGTTGTTGGCTCTTGTGAAGTGTATGTTGTTTTAAAAGATTTGCTTGATTTTGATGCAGAACTTAAAAGGCTTGATAAAGAAATTAGCAAATTAGAAGCAGAAGTCCTTCTTGTCCATAAAAAGCTCCAGAACGAGGATTTTCTTAGGAAAGCTCCAGAAGAAGTTGTTCAGAAAGAAAGGGAAAAATTTCAGCACCTTAATGAGAAGATTCAAAAGCTCAAATCACACTACACCAGCCTCTTAAACGTAAAGGAAGGGGGTTAATGGAGAGGTTGTATTACTGGCTCATAGAAGAAATTTTAAGAGAAGACATAGGGCATGGTGATGTTACCACGGAAGCGATTGTAGATTCCCATATTAGGGGAAGAGCTGAGATAATTGCAAAGGACGATCTTGTCCTTTCTGGTATAGATGTTGCTTTGGAGGTTTTTAAATATATTGATTCTTCCGTAGAGATAGAAAGATATTTTGAAAATGGTGACGAGGTACTGAAGGGTTCTGTTATATGTAAGATTATTGGAACTGTAAGGGGTCTTCTTGGAGCGGAAAGGGTCGCTATTAATCTTCTTCAGCACTTAAGTGGCATCGCCACTATGACGAGAGCTTTTGTTAAAAAGATTGAAGAAGCCTTGAAGGAAAGGGGAGGGCAGGGGGGTTGTTATCTTCTGGATACTAGGAAGACTACACCTCTTCTTAGAAAGTTCGAAAAACAGGCTGTTTTGCATGGAGGTGGTAGAAACCATAGATTTGGACTATTCGATGGGGTTCTCATTAAGGAAAACCATATAGTTGCAGCTGGTGGATCGATAAAGGAGGCTATTCGGAGGGTAAAAAACAGTGTTCATCATCTTCTAAAGATAGAGGTTGAGGTTGAATCGATTTCTCAGCTTCTGGAGGCTGTTGAGGCGGGGGTGGATATGGTGCTTCTTGATAATTTTGAACTGGAAGAGCTTAAGAAAGCTATTAGAATCTGTAAGGAAAAGGGGGTGTTATGTGAGGTATCGGGAGGTGTTAACCTCTCAAATATAAAGGAGTTTGTTTGGGCGGGAGCTGATTTTATAAGTTCCGGAGCTATAACCCATTCAGCTCCAGCGGTAGATATTAGTATGAAACTAAGAGAGATTTTTAATTAAGGGAGGATAAGAAAATGTATTTTACCGCTCTTGCTTATGCGATGGGAACATCTGCTCAACAGGGGGGTCAGGCTACAGGAGGACCTCTTGCTGCTTTGCTTCCTCTAATTTTCATGATTCTTATATTCTACTTTCTAATCATTAGGCCTCAGCAAAAACGTCAGAAAGAACACCGTAATATGCTTGCTAACTTGAAAAAGGGAGATCGGGTTCTTACTCAAGGTGGTATTTACGGAACTATTACCGGCATTACCGATAATGTAGTTACTTTAGAAATTGCGGATAATGTGAGGGTAAAGGTTCAAAAAGCTTTTATAGCTGGTCTTGTGAGCCAGGACACTCTTAAGGAAGGTTCATAGTCAATTTTAAGGAGGGGTTCCGTTGGCATCTTTAAGATGGCGTTTCGCCTTAGTGGGGGTTGTGTTTTTGGTTGCTTTAATTTATCTAGTTCCTACTTTAAGTCCGAAACTTCCTTCTTGGTGGCTAAAAATACTTCCAAAGGAAAGGATCCGCCTTGGTTTAGATCTCCAGGGAGGCATGCATCTTATTTTAGAAGTTCAAACCGACAAAGCTGTTGAAAGTTTTGTAGATAGGCAGGCTGAGGAGTTCAAGGAAGCACTGAAAAAAGAGGGTCTTGCTTTTTTTGGCGTTGAAAGAACTGGTTTGAAGGGATTGACTCTTAAGATGCCTTCAGGGGCTTCCTTGGCCAAATTAGAGGAGCTTGTAAAGAAATACTTTTACTTTTTTGAGCTCAGGGATACGAAAATTTCGGAAGGAGAAACAGTTGTTCTTCTCGAGCTAAGTGATCAAGAACTCAAACAGATTAAGCAAATGGCTGCTAAACAAGCTCTCGAAACAATAAGAAACCGTATTGATCAGTTTGGTGTAAGTGAGCCCGATATAAGACCTCAAGGCGAGGATAGGATTCTTGTTCAGCTTCCTGGAGTGAAGGATCCTCAGCGAGCAATGGCAATCATTGGTAAAACTGCCCTTTTGGAATTTAAGTTGGTAGACGAAAGTGTAACTGCTGAAGATATCTCTAAAGAAAAGATTCCTCCTGGATCCAAAATTTATCCCATGAAAAAATTTGATCCAACAACAAATAAGGTTCAACAGGGAACTATTGTTCTTAAGGATAAAACCCTCCTTACAGGGGAGCATATAGCTGATGCAAGAGTAAGAATAGATCAGCAATATAATCAGCCCTACGTTTCTTTGGAATTTGATCCTCAAGGAGCCAGAATTTTTGAACGTATTACAGGGGAAAATGTCAAGAAGAGGCTTGCTATTGTGCTGGATGGAGTAGTCTATTCTGCCCCGGTAATCCAAGAAAAAATCACAGGGGGGAAAGCAAGTATTACGGGTTCCTTTACAATGGACGAAGCAAAGGACCTTGCAATTGTTTTAAGGGCTGGTGCTCTTCCTGCTCCTGTAAAGGTTCTTGAGGAACGAACTGTTGGCCCTTCCCTTGGTATGGATTCTATAAGAAGGGGTCTTTTGGCTGCTATTGTAGGAGGTGTGGGTGTTTTGGTTTTTATGATCTTTTACTATCGCTTTGCTGGACTTGTTGCCGACCTTGTCCTTGTTATGAATATCTTTCTTATCTTGGCGTGTCTTTCTGCCTTTCAGGCTACTCTTACCCTTCCTGGTATAGCTGGTATAATACTTACTATAGGAATGGCGGTTGATGCCAATGTTCTTATCTACGAGCGAATAAGGGAAGAGCTTAGGCTGGGGAAAACACCAAGGGCTGCCATTGAAGCTGGCTATAGTAGAGCAACCGTAACTATTATAGACTCTAATGTTACGACCCTGATAGCAGCTGTAGTCCTTTTTCAGTTTGGCACAGGACCTATAAAGGGCTTTGCTGTCACTTTGTCCATAGGTATTTTGTCCAGTATGTTCACCGCAATTATCGTAAGTCGCTTAATTTTCGACTATTGGCTTATGAGACGTAAGGTTTCTACTCTAAGCATCTAGGGAGTTGTGGATTAGGAGGAAAGTAATGATCTATATTATCAAGCCGGACGTTAATATCGATTTTGTTGGAAAAAGGCATCTTGCCCTTGCCTTTTCAATAATTCTTACTCTTGCTGGAATACTGGCTATAATTTTAAGAGGTGGCTTAAATATGGGTATAGACTTTGCTGGAGGAACTATAATCCAAGTAAAGTTTAAGGGTTCTCCGGTAGATATTCAGGAAATTAGAAATGTTCTTACTCCCCTTGGTGTTGGAAGTGGCGCTATTCAACAAGTAGGAGATGCAAGAGATCAGGAGTTTCTCATAAGAACTAGTGTGCAGGACGATTCTGGCCAATCTTTCAGCCAGAAAGTTCGTGAAGAACTGGAAAAAGCTTTTGGTAAAGATAGAGTAGATATCAGACGGATAGAGATGGTTGGACCTAAAGTAGGAAAAGACCTTAGAGAAAAAGCGCTTCTTACCGTCTACTACTCTCTTATTTTTATGGCTATCTATATTGCTGGAAGATTTGAACATAAGTGGACTAAAAGCGCTATTATCGGTTTATGTCTTTTTGGCGGTCTGAAGTTACTCGAAGGATTTAACATTGGGTATGGTTATCTTTCCATAATAGCCTTCACGGTTACCCTGGTGCTTTTTTGGGTATTTAGTCTTCCCTATGCTCTCGGGGCTGTTCTTGCCCTCATCCATGATGTTATGATGGTCATCGGGATCTTTGCTATCTTAAACAAAGAGTTTGATTTGAGTATTATAGCAGCCATTCTTACTGTTATAGGTTATTCCTTAAATGACACTATTATAGTTTTTGACAGGATAAGGGAAAATCTCAGGAAGGAAAGGGGGCTTGATTTTAAAGAGCTTGTCAATAAAAGCGTCAATCAAACTCTTAGTAGAACCATTCTTACCTCTGGCACGACTTTGATGGTTGTTCTTGCCCTTTTAATCCTTGGAAGTTCTGTTATAAAAGATTTTGCTCTTGCTCTTTTTATTGGCATCCTTGCTGGAACATATTCTTCTATTTTTATTGCTATTCCGGTTCTAATATTATATGAGGATCGTCTGGCTAGAAAATTTTCTCCTCTTAGAGCTGGAAGGGTTGGTGTAAAGTGAAACATCTTGACATTCCCTTAATATTTTGACATTGAAAAGGTGAAAGCCGGAGTGGTGAAACTGGTAGACGCGCTGGACTCAAAATCCAGTGGGCCTCGTGCCCGTGAGAGTTCGAGTCTCTCCTCCGGCACCACTTGTAAAAGCCGTAATGAAAAATTACGGCTTTTTAATTTGTTAAGGGAGAAATAAGATGGCCAGAGTAACTATTGAAGATTGTCTTGAAAAGGTAGACAGTAGATTCGCCCTAGTTCATCTTGTTGTAAGAAGAGTTCTTCAGCTAAGGCAAGGAGCAAAGCCCCTTGTAGAAAGCGACAATAAAGAGATTGTTTTAGCTTTGAGAGAGATTGCAGCAGGCAAGATAAGCCTGGACAATATTGATTTACTTGATAAAGCCCTAAAGGAAGGTCGTGCTATTCCAGAAAGTAGATACGATTCAAGTGCTCTTATAGCAGAAAGTTTTGAGGAGGAGAGTAAGAGATTTGCTTTGCCTCAAACAGAAAGTTTTGAGCTACCTCCTCAGGAAGAGGAAGAACAGTAAAGTGGATCTTTTTAACTATCTCAAAAAAAGGGATCTTCTTAATTCAGAAATTAGTAAAGAAGAAAGTTGCCAATTGGGCGATAGACTGTTGGAAGCTGGTTTTTTCCATGATGCCCTTTCCTTTTATGAAAAGGGAAACTGTAAAGAAAGGCTTCAGAACCTTTTTGAAAAAGCCTGGCAGGAGGGGGATTACTTTTTGGTAAAGACAATAGCACCCCTCATTGGAAAAACAATTCCAAGAGAAGAATGGATTGAATTAGGTCAAGTAGCAGAAAAACTTGGAAAATATCTTTTTGCACTGAACGCCTACAGGGAAGCCAATTCGACAGAAGATATTGCAAGGCTTGGCTGTTTGTTTGATTTTCAAGTCAAAGGACCTAACCTTGACTTTACTTCCGGCAGTGCTTAAAAAACAAAGGGGATGTTTTTTCCAAAGAAAGTAGTAGAACTTCGAACAGCACTTGGATTTTTCAGTTGTATGGATAAACTCTTAAAAATAGGCAAAATGGTTAGGATATTCAAGGTGGGCAGGACAAGATCCGAAACCTATATAGGGGTAGAAGGTGCTCCCCCTATGCCTCTGTTCTGTCAGGTGCCTGCCCAGATGGTGGCTGAAACCTCCTATATCAAACTCAAAAAATGGACAAATGGATAGCTTTGTCGAAGGATGGTTTAGGAAAAACGGAACGGTTGGAGGGTGAATGAAATCGTATGAAAAGAGATTATTATGAAGTTCTTGGAGTTCCTAGAAATGCCACGCAGGAAGAAATAAAGAAGGCCTACCGTGCCCTAGCTTTTAAATATCATCCCGATAGAAACCCTGGCGATAAAGAGGCGGAAGAGAGATTTAAAGAGGCCTCTGAGGCTTATGAAGTTCTAAGAGATCCTGAAAAACGCCGAATATACGACCTTTATGGCCACGAAGGGCTTGGCAGAAGCGGATACGAAGGCTTTAAGACATATCAAGACATTTTCTCATCTTTTAGCGATATCTTTGAAGAGTTTTTTAATTTTGGATTTGGTGGTAGTTCAAGGAGAAACAGAACAGCCTCAAGACCAGGAAATGATCTTCTTTACTCTATGACCATTTCTTTCGAGGAGGCAGTCTTTGGAACAGAAAAGGAAATAGAGATTCAAACCTATGTGCTTTGTGAGGCCTGTGGGGGAAGTGGTGCTTTACCTGGAACTGGTGAAGTGGTCTGTCCGTCCTGCAACGGCTACGGACAGATATTTCAAACTCATGGCTTCTTCCGAATAGGAACAACCTGTTCTAGGTGTAAAGGCTCTGGAAGGATACTAAAGGCACCATGTAGCGTTTGTAAAGGCGAGGGAAGGGTTGAAAGAAAGAAAAGGGTTACTGTAAAGATTCCAGCAGGTGTTGATAACGGAACCAGATTAAGGCTCAAAAATGAGGGGGAATGTGGTTATAGAGGTGGTCCACCAGGAGATCTTTTCATTCAAATTGAAGTTGAACCTCATGAAATATTTGAAAGAGATGGTTCTACTTTGTATGTAAAGGTTCCTATTCACTTTGTAGAGGCTATCCTTGGGGGAGATATAGAGGTTCCCACTTTGGAAGGAATGGAAACTATAAGGATTGAACCTGGCACAAAACCTGGCTCTGTTATTAGGCTTCCTGGAAGGGGGGTTCCCATATTAAAGACTGGCAAAAGAGGAGATCTTTTGATTGAGATAGATGTTGAGATTCCTAAGGAGATTTCAAAACGTCAAAAGGAATTGCTTCAGGAGTTCCTTAGACTAGAAAAGGAAAATAGGGCAAAGAAAAGAATCTGGCCGTGGCAGAAAAAAGAAAAGGAAAAGAAAACTTATACTGTTTAATCTATATCTCAGCCTTCACAGTGTAAATTTCCTTAGCCACTGCTCGAAAGGGAGGCTTTCATGATAGAAGTTGAAGATCTAACCAAGTATTATGGAACTTTTCCAGCCATTATGGATTTGAATTTCACCGTAGAAAAGGGAGAAATAGTAGGTTTCCTTGGCCCAAACGGAGCGGGAAAATCAACAACTATAAAGATTCTAACCTGTTATATGCCTCCAACGAGGGGAACTGCAAGGATAGATGGACTAGATTGCTTTGAAGAGTCAATAAAGGTCAGGCAAAGGATAGGCTATCTTCCTGAAAATGTTCCTCTTTACAAAGAAATGACTGTAAGGCGCTTTCTTGAGTTCGTTGCTCAGGTTAAAAATATCAACGGAAAAGCTGCTAAAAGTGAAATAGGAAGAGTTCTTGAGATATGTGGCATAGAAGATGTGGCCAATAGAATTATAGGAAATCTTTCCAAAGGATATCGCCAAAGAGTCGGACTCGCCCAGGCACTCATTGGAAATCCACCAGTATTAATTTTAGATGAACCAACAATAGGTCTTGATCCTGCGCAGATTGTAGAGGTAAGAAGTCTTATTAAGTCTTTAGGTGGAGAACACACCATACTGATGAGTAGCCATATACTTCCAGAGGTTGCTCAAACTTGCAATAGAGTAGTTATAATAAACAAAGGACGTATTGTTGCTATAGATTCTCCTGAAAATCTTAGCAGACAACTTAGGAAAACCTTACAACTTTTAATATCCCTTGAGCCACCAGTAGACGCTGAAAAGTTTAAGAGTATTTTAAGGAACATACCATCTGTTTTGGATGTTTATCCCCACAAGAATAGTGACCATTCTTTCATTGTGGAAATAAAAAGTAATGGCAGTGTTAGGCCTGATATTGCAAAAGCTGTTGTTGAAAACGGATTTAGGCTGGTTGAATTTCGCTCGATAGATGTGACCCTTGAAGAGATTTTTATGCAACTTGTAACCGCCGAGGAAAACAACTTATTGGAGGAACATTAAAAAATGCGTGGACTTTGGGCTATCTACAAGAAAGAACTTTATTCTTTCTGGGCTTCCCCTATATTTTACATTGTTGCCCTCGTCTTTTCCTTACTTTCTGGCTATTTTTTCTATAGCTCCATGGCTTATTATAACGTTATTAGCTTTCAGGTTGTCCAAAATCCCCTGTTGGCTAAGGATATTAACATTCTAACAGTGGTTATTAGACCTTTATTTTTTGATATGAGTATAGTGCTTTTGATTTTGTCTCCCCTTCTTACAATGAAGCTTTTCGCAGAAGAAAAAAAAACAGGAACCATAGAACTTATTCTTACCTATCCTATTACTGACATTGCTTTGGTCTTTGGAAAATTTCTAGCGGTTTTGACAATCTTTGCCGTGCTCTTACTTCTGGGAACCCTTTTGTCAATAGCGGTATTGATCTATATAGCTAAACCTAGCTTAAAGGTTTTACTTGGGTGTTACCTTGGGATTCTTCTTATGGGCGCTAGTTTTTTGTCGATCGGGCTTTTTACGTCTTCTCTAACTCAAAATCAAATCATTGCAGCAACCCTATCCTTTGGGGCTCTCCTTGGATTCTGGGTTGTCTCATGGATGAGATCTATATTTTACTCTGACCTTGGCAGATTGTTTGAATATATTTCCATTACCTATCATTTTGATCCCTTTACAAAGGGACTCATCGATATAAGGCACATAATTTATTACCTTGCCTTTACAGCCTTTTTCATATTTGTCACTATACGCCAAATTGAGTTACACCGCTGGCGTGGCTAATTTCCCCTTCTAGGAGGACAACCCCATGAAAAGAAATCTTGTCTACGGTTCAAGGTCTTTGCTTTCCGTTGTATTTTTTCTAGGCATACTGGTGCTCATCATTCTTATAGCGGAAAGGCATCCTGTTAGATTGGATTTAACCAAAGAAAAAACTCATAGCCTTTCGCAAAAGTCCATTAAAATCCTTGAAACAATCGATCAGCCTGTAAATGCAATTGGTTTCTTTGGAGATGATGAGGCAAGGAGTAAGGCTCAGGATCTCTTTGAAACCTATCGCTATCACAATAGAAAAATCACTTATGAATTTATAGATCCCGACAGAAAACCAGAAATTGCCAAAAAGTATGACATAAAAACCTATGGCACCGTTGTGGTTGAAGGTTATGGAAAGAAAGAAACTATAACAACGCTTTCAGAAGAAAGCTTTACCAACGCTCTTTTTAAGCTAAGTAGAAAGGAAGCTAAAAAGATATATTTCCTTGTGGGACATGGGGAACATTCTGTAGAAGATTTCGACAAGGAGGGATATTCAAACCTAAAGTCATCCCTTGAAAAGGCTAACTATTCAGTGGCTGAATTAAATCTTATGGTTTCAAAGGATGTTCCCGAAGATGCTTCTGTTGTTTTGATAGCGGGTCCCAAGAAAGACTTACTCCCTGAAGAAATTGATAGCCTTGAAAAATACATCAAAAGGAGCGGAAAACTCATCGTAATGATTGATCCGGGGTATAAGGGAAATTTAGTGAAGTTTTTAAAGCCCTATGGATTTGAACTGAAGGATGATGTGGTAATAGACAAGCTTAGTAGGATTTTTGGCGGAAGCTATCTTATGCCCGTTGTCACAAGCTATGGATTTCATCCTATAACTAAAGATTTTAGGGTAGCAACCTTTTTCCCTGAGGCTCGTTCCGTTGGTAAACCTTCTGATCTTCCTGGGAATGTAGCCTGGATACCTTTTGCGATGACTTCTGAAAATGCCTGGGCTGAAACGGATCTAAAGCTTCTTGATAAAGGTGAAGCAAAGTTTGAGGAAGGCAAAGACATCCCTGGACCGGTTGTAATTGGGGCAATCTCAGAAATTAGCCATTCTAGTGAAAAAAAAGCCTTCATAGTAGTTTTTGGAGATTCTGACTTTGCCAGTAACACTTACTTTCAGCTGTCTGGGAATAGTGATCTTCTTTTGAATGCTATTAACTACTTAGCAGAAGAAGAAACTCTTATAACCATCGAGCCAAAGAGTAAGGGAGAAGAAACCCTTGTTCTGACCAGAAATCAAATGATGCTTATTCTTTTGTCAAGCTTAATCGTTACCCCCCTTATTGTTCTTGCTATAGCTTCTTACGTTTACATGGTAAGGAGAGCCCAAAGATGAAGTGGAGGAGTGTGCTGATATATTTTATAGCGTTTGTGCTTCTTGGAGGATATTTTTACTACTTTGAGGTTTTCAAGGCAAAGAAGGAAGCCAAGACGAAGGAGGAAGAGAAAAAGATTTTTAGCTTTTCCTATGACAATGTAAAAGAAGTAAGAGTTTTTAAATCTTCCGAGAGCATTTTTATTTCAAGGGATCAGGATCGATGGATCATAAAAAATCCAGTTGAGACGGAAGCAGATAGCTCTTCCATTAAGGCACTTATCAATGTTATGGCCGATATGAAGGCCAAGAAGTGGATTCCTGAGGAAAAAGACCTTTCTCCTTTTGGCCTTGATAAGCCCTCTCTTAAAATAGAGGTAGTTCTTTCCGATAAAACCTATAGACTTGATGTAGGCCACAAGAACCCAACAGAAGATGGCTATTTTGCAAGGGCTTTTATAGATGGTGCCTTTCTAGGGAAAGAGCCGGTTTTTATTTTTGGCGATCACCTCTTTGGTGTTTTAAATAAGGGACTTTATGAGCTGAGGAAAAAAGAGCTTGCCTCTTTCGAAAACCCTCAGGTAAGAAAAATTAAGATTGAATGGCATGGTGATCAGAGGGATATTATAGAGATTACAAGAGAAGGTGAAAAATGGCAGTCCCCAAAGGATCCAACCTTTAAAGTGAAGAAGTCCAAGGTTGACCATATTCTTGACCAGATAAGGTGGCTTAGAGCTCAGAAATTTCTAGACAAAGAAAAAGATATTGAGAATCCTTCAGTAACCCTTTCCCTGGAACTTTCAGGAGATAGGGTTCTTACCCTTAAATTTGAAGAAATCCAAAAGGTTTCTCAAGAGGAAACTCCAAAGTCCATTAAAGCTATAAGCTCGGAACTTCCCTTTGTGGTGTTGGTAGATGAATATGCCTTTAAGGAGCTTCCAAGAAGTTTAGCTTCCTTGGAGGATAGATCTGTTTTTTCATGGGAAGAGGGAGAGATTCAAAAGATTTCGTGGAACTTGGGAGGAGATGAGAAAGGAGAATGTATTAGAGATGACAAGAAGAAGGATAACTGGAAGATTGCCAGAGGGGAAAATAAGGATTTTAAGAACATGAAGGAATCATGGCGGGTTAGAGCTTTTCTTTGGGATGTATCGGAAATGGAGTTCGAAAATAAGTTTGCTACGGAAAATTATGAAAGAGCCTCTCGCACTGTGAGCTTTTACGGAGCTGATGATAAACTTCTTGCTGAGTGGACCTGGCAAGCTGAAGATTCAAACTCAGCCTCCAATACTATCAAGCTTTTGGTAAAAGAAGGGGATGGAAAGATTCAAGTTTTTACTGTTTCCTCCAGCAAATTGAAAAACCTGGAGGAAAAGATTAAGAACTTCTTATGATGGTTTTGTAGCTTCTACGAGGCAGTCCATCTTGGGGCCAGATCTTATTAACTTTATATTGGTAAAACCTGCCTCCTCAAGATGGGATGAAACTTCTGAAAAAGTGTAAGTATCGCCACCTTCTGTCATTACAAGCATGTTTATAGCGAAAAGGGCACCCGCCGGTGGCCATGTTCTGTCTTCACTCATAATATGATCTCGAATAAGTAGCTTACCTCCAGGCACCAAAGCCCTATAGACTTTTCTGTAAAGCTCAATATTTTCTTCAGGACTATTTTGATGAATAATGGCAGAAAGAAGGGCAAGGTCGCATCCTTGGGGTAATTCATCTTTATAAAAATCTCCTGCCACAAGGGTAGCTCTCTTTAAGAGTCCTTCCCTTTCGAGTCTTTCTTTTGCGAGGGGAATAACGGAAGGAGTGTCGAAAAGCACTGCTTCCATGTCAGGGTATCTTAGTAGGAAGTTAATGGAATAGGTGCCGGAACCACAGCCTATATCCAGTAGTCTTTTAAAAGAGGAAGCGTCATAAAATTCGACTATCTCTTTTGCCAGAGATCTTCCTATAACATGCATTGCATAAATAAAAGACTTCAAAGTATCGCTATTGGCATCCAAAGTTTCTCTTTTTGGGTTCTTGCCAAGCTTTATAGTCTCGGTAAGATTTGACCAATTCTTCCAAAGATGAGAGTAATGTTTTACCATGGGAAGTATGGTTTTTGGATGGTAAGAGGTAAGCAAGAGTCCCTTTGGCTTAAGTTCATATCCATCAGCATTTTTCGCGAGGAATCCAAGGCTTACCAGACAGTCCAGAAGCCTTGTTGTAGCTCTTAAATCAAGCTCCAGGGAGTTCACTATATCTGATACTTTGGCAGTTCCTTTCTGGTATATGAAGTCGAAAATACCAAGATCTGCGGCTGTAAGGACAACTCTGCTTTGCATAAAGCCTCTTAATTCTTCCAATAATTGGAGATCTAAGTCACCTTCCATGGTTTTCTCCTTTCTTACTTTATGGGCCCAGTTATGCCATAAACGGAGAAGTGGGAAATGTGTTCAATAAGCATCTTTTTAACCGTCTGATCTAAGGGCCTTTCCAGTAATTTCGGTATAACATTTTTACTGTGGGCAAAGTGAATAATTTGACCAATAATGCTATAAAGTGAGAAAATAATTTTTTCTTTCGGGAGTGATGGGTCTAAGTAAGGCGTTATGAGGTCTTGTAGTTTAGTAAAAAAAGGTTTCATCACTTCTTTGAACACTATATCTAGTGCTTCTGTAGGCTTTTGAAATTCCCGTGCTATGAGCTGATGGTGAGCCAGGTTATCTGATTCCATTTTCCCCTCCAGAAATACTGTTGTAAGAATCCTTATAATTTCTTCTAAACTACTCGGTTTCTGAGCTTCAAGAGCCTGGAAAAAGCTGTTTTGAATTGCCAAAGCTCTACTTACCCATTTCTTCTTGAAGACTTCAAGATAAAGTTTTTTTTTGCTCCCGAAGTAGTAATAAACTAAAGAGAGATTACACTTTGCCTTTCCTGTTATCTCCCTTACCGTTACAGCATCATAGCCCTTTTCTGCAAAAAGCTCTTCCGCTACCTTAAGAATCCTTTCTTTAGTGATATCTTCCTGAATCATCCTTAAACCTTTGTCTTAGTAGGTTTATTAATTGAAACTTAAAGTTTCATACCTGTCAAGCAAGTCAAATCAGAAAGGAAACTCCTTTTTCTCAACCACCTTTGGTTTTTTGTGTTTAAGAGAAACCATTTTCTGAATACTATAGCCTTCCACATATATAGCCTTTCTTGGGCGAGCAGGGCAAACCTTTTCGCAAGCTCCGCAACCTATGCAAAGATCTTCATTAATAACTGGTTCAGGGAAGCTTTTTCTGCCCCTGCGGAAAACGGATTCCAAAGATATCGCCCCTGTTGGGCAATGCTCTGCACAGGCACCGCAGTAGCGGTTTTCTCTTACCATAATGCATCGCCCTCTTACCAAACGACTTATTCCAAGTTGGAGCTGTTTTTTATCTTCAAGGCTATAAAGGTGAAGAGCTCCTGTAGGACAAACAAGCATACATCTTCTGCATTCGTATTGGCAGTAGGAGTTACTGTAATTCATGATGGGAATAAAGAGGTTAGAGTATCCTGAAATTCCAGTAGAAAGCTTTATCACTCCAGAAGGACACACGGAAGCACAAAGGCCACAGCCTATGCAAAGCCTTGAAAAACGTTCGTATGATCTTGCACCCGGAGGCATGGCAAAGGAGCGTCTGTAACTTCCAATTTGAACAACATGACCTGTCGATGACCTTCCAATAAGGGGCTCTACAAAAAGTATCCATCCTGTTACTAGCCCGATGCCAATAGATTCTTTCACGAAAAATCTTCTTGCTTCTAGTAACTCTAGGGATGTTCCAGCTTCTGGTAAAGTTTTTTGATAGGTTATAGCCTTTACAGGGCATAACTTGACGCAATCAAAGCAGAGCACGCATTCCGAAAAGTCTATCTTTTTTTCTTTATAATTTACACAATGGGTTCTACACAGGGATTCACATCTTCCGCATTCTACACATAATTTGCTATCAATCCCAAGCTTCCATTTTGGCCTTTTTGAAATCAGGCCAAGAATTGCTCCCACCGGACAAAGATATAAACAGAAAAACCTTCCGAAAAAGAAGGAGATCACCAAAAATAGAGCTAACCACAACACAGAAACAGCTATTGTTGGTTTGCTCAATGAATAAAGCGATTCAACGGTGCTATGAGAAAGCCATCGGTTTGCTGGTTCCAAGAACAGAGAAAAAGCTCTAGTTGTTATTGCGTAAGGATCAAGGGAGGAATAAAGAAGGGTATGACCCTTTAGAAGTCCCAAGATTACAAGGATTAGCAGAAAGATTTTTGTATTTCTTTTTGAGTCCTTGTAGGAAAACTTTGTAGTTTTTAGTCGTTTCCTTATCCAGAGGCTAAAATCCTGGATTGCTCCCATTGGACAAAGGGATGCACAATACCACCTTCCAAAGAGATTACAGATAGTTATCAAAAGTATAAGGATCAATAGGCTTATAAGACTGGTTAGGTGGAGCTGGAAGGCCATAAAAAGCCTTACCAAAGCGGGTCCTATTTGGGTAAGTGACGGAATCGATTCGTAAATTAGGTTAGCGTTATTGGTTCCATGGGCACCATATAGAAGCACCCAGAACCAGGAAACCAAAAAGCAAAAAAGGATGAATAGGCGAATAGTAAGAAGTTTTGACGTCCTAACCTCTTTCAAAGAACCACTCTCTCAATTTGCATATTTTCAGTGTTGCTGGTTCCAAGATTAAGTTGGGAAGCCTTTGCAATATAGCCTATATCTTTTGGAGACTTTCCTAGAACCATTGAAGCCAGGGTATCGCAGGCTACAATGTCTTCCGAAGCAATAATTAAATCAAACTTTTCAAGGATGCTTGAAGGGCTTCCCCTTGGACCGCCTGTCTTCATTACAATTCCTGCATCCACTATGTTAAGGGTTGGCTTTCTTATAAGGGGAAATTCCGCTATGCACTGGTCAAGTCCTTTCAGGTGGTAAAATCCTCTATCCCAAACAACCCCCATAAGATTTTTTAAGGCACAGGTCATCCCAGTGCTACTGTGACTTTTCAATATAGGCACATTAATTACCACATCTGCTTCCATGTAGTAACCATGAACAGAAACTTCCTTTAAAATTGAAGCTCCAGGGATGTTTTTTTTATCATAATAACTTTCTGCATTCCCAGGTATCATTTTACCACCAGCCCTTTTTACAGCCTCTTCAATCCCACTATTTTTGTAAGCAAGCTTCCAAGAATCGCAGGTATGGTCAAAAACTATAACTTCTTTTGCTCCAGCTTCAATACAATGTTCCACTATTCTCCTAACTACTGCAGGGTGGGTATTGGCAGCCCCTTCGGGTGGCACATCCCAGCCTATATTTGGTTTTACAAGCACCTTAGAACCTCTTTTAACCCATCTCCCAATACCGCCAAGACTTTCTATGGCTTTGTCAACCCTATTTTCATAGCTTCCACCCTTTACAGCAACAACCCTTGCTTTTGTAGTATTTGAAATCTGAATCGATGAGCTGTAAAGGGGCATTCCAAGAATAAAAAGAGTAGAAGAAATCCCAACCTTCAGAAACTCTCTTCTCGATATTTTTTGACCATTCATGGCAAACAATCCTTTATTTTATTTAAGCAAGCTTTTTCAGTTTGCAATAAAAGGTTCTTGCAGAAGGTGTAGCTGTTAGCGGATTCCTTACGCTGTCATCTGTTAGGTTGTTTACATTCCACTTCATGTTCACTTCTCCCCATCCCCAGGGAATTCTTATAACTTTTTCAGGCACAACCGTTGAAATTCTAACCTTCATAGTAACCTCACCTTTTGGGGTGGTTATAATTACTTCGTTGCCATCCTTTATGTTTTCTTTTTCGGCATCCTTTGGATGTATCTCCACGAAGGGCTCCGGATCAATAGACCTTAGGGGATCAATTTGATGAAATTGAGTATGGGTGTAACAATTTGTTCTTTCTCCACTTATAGCTATGAAATTGCCTTCTAGGTCTGAATAGCTTATCGGATTATCAGGAAAGCCTTCCTCATATGGTATTCCATTAAAACCAGCACTTTTAAGCCTTTGAGAATATATTTCTGCCTTTCCTGAAGGTGTTGAGAAACCTTTGTCCTTATACTTTTCATATCTAACTGGCTCTATATAGATACCCTCTGGGTTTTTTCTTAAGTCTTCAACAGTTATATTTGCTGGCTCAAGTTGATAATCTAGGGCTTCCTCAACGGTTTCCCAGGGAAAATATTTTTCACAGCCAACCATCCTTGCCAAGTCAAAAATGATTTTCCAGTCAGCTCTACTTTCTCCAACCCACGGAATTACCTGATCTTGAAGTATAATGGGGTTGTTTCTTATGAATGCCCGATTAATTTGGGTCTTTTCAAAACAGGTGGTAGCTGGAAGAACAACATGGGCATACTTTGTAGTTTGAGTGTGGAAAAGATCAATTACAACCAAAAAGTCTAACTTTTCCAATGCCTTTCTCACTCTATTAGATTCAGTCATTGTAACAGCTGGGTTTCCCGATTGAACAATGAGGGCTTTTATCCCGTAAGGATCTTCATCAATGATTGCATCTATAAGGCAGGACTGAGCATGGAGCCCCCAGGTGGGATGGTATTTATTGAACAACTCGTATTTAGCGGTTACTGGCTTTATATGATCAGGTACAAGTTCACGGAGCTGTATGTTTCTTAAGGGAACTGGTTGTGGTATAAAATCTCCCCCTGGTATATCAATGTTTCCCGTGAGAACTCTTAGAATCGAAATAGCCCTTACAGTGTCAAACACTTCAAGATGCATATCTAGACCATTACCGTCTATAATGCAGGCAGGCTTTGTTGTAGCATAAACGCTTGCGGTTTTTTTAATAACTTCGGCATCAATCCATATTTTATTGGCTACTTTTCCAGGAGGATACTTTTCCGCTACTTCCCAAAGTTTTTCGACCCCTATGGAGTATTTATCCACAAAATCTTTGTCATAAAGCCCCTTAGATAAGATTTCGTGGATCATTGCCATAGCAAGAAGTCCGTCATGACCAGGTTTTATGGGGAGCCAAAGATCTGCTCTTTTTGCAAAAAAGGTTCTTACAGGATCTATAACAATAAGCTTTGCTCCTTCCCTTTTAGCATAAAGTATTGCTTCTGCCATGGCGGGGGCTGTATTTTTATCGTTTTTGCCCCAGACAACAATACATTTTGAGTTTTTGGCTAGTGGTAAGGTGAAGGTTCCGTAAGTATAGTAATGGGCAATTTCCCTGGCAACATGACAAACAGAGCCATTACCAAGGGTGTTTGGCGAACCGAAAGCATTCATGAACCTATTTGCCCAATCCCAGGGAGTTCCCCAATCGGCTGCCATACCCCTAAGCCATGCAACCGCCTGAGCTCCATATAGATCCTTAGTTTTTTGAAGTTTTTCCGAGACCACAGAGAGGGCTTCTTCCCATGAAACTTCCCAGAAGTCTTCGTTGAGGCTTTCTCTCAAAAGAGGCTTCAAAATTCGGCTTTTTGAATAAACTATTTCCGGAGCAAAACGTAGTTTTGGACATACAAGTTTTTCATTTTCAGGAAGAAAAGATTTTCTTTCCGCTTTTATTAACTTGCCGTTATCGACTTCAACTTTTATAGGACAACAGGCGGAACAAAGCCTGCAAACAGTATGGTGAATCATCTTTATTTCCTTTCTCCTATAAACTACCTTCTCGCCTTTACGTAAAGGCTCCTTATGAGTTCAAAATGATTCCTGTGTGTCCTTATTTTCCACCAAAGGTGTCCCTTAGTGGTAATTTCAAAGGGCAATTTCAAGATATTGTAGTCTCCTCTAAGTATCTTCTCGATATTATCAATTCCGTAACCTGAAAAAATTCCATTTTCCTTTCCTCCAAGCCATTCCTCTTCTGGTGAAGCTTCGGTAGACCAGGAGAAGGGATCGGATATAATGAGTTGAGAATCCTTTGACTTAGAAACTCTATCCATTTCTTTAAGATGTTTTATTGGGGATGGAACCTTGTCGATTAGATTAAGGGATGCAACAGTTGAAAAAATTTCAGAAGGGAAGGGCAGGTTTAGAGCATCTGCTACAAGAAAGTCAACTTTATGGGGATTCCAAAGTCTGCCAAGCTCTATTTTTCTTTTTGAAACAATATTTCCTTCTTCTATAAGCTCAAAGTCGGGTAACATTCCTTTTTTTGCAATTTCTCTTGCGGTTTTTATAAAGGCGAAGGAAAGATCTATGCCAATTACAAAGTTTACCTTCTGAGCCATTTCCAGGGAAAATCTTCCTACAGCACAGCCAATGTCAAGGCATATGCCGGGCTGAACATCCATAAGGGATGCCCATTTAACGTAAGAGTCAACGTGTTCTTCATCTCCTATAAGATCGCCATAATGGCTCCAAAGATATGAAGAAACCACTTTTGGATTTTCATACTTGTTGGAAGGTAAAGGCACCTGGCTTGGATCAGGACAAATAATAGCAATGCCATTTTTTATAGGATATCTGTTGGAACATTTGGGACAGATAAGCTCTCCAAAGATAATATCTCCTTCCTCTTCTTGCTTTATTGTGGGCTTTCCAAAGGGAATCTCCTCTGGAAGACAATTTGGGCATACTAAAAGATCTAGCAAGTATCTTTTCATAAGGGACATTCCTTTCCAAATCTAAAACCAGTTAATGGCCATTTTTTGCTTGCACTGAATGCAAAGCCTTTTAACATCAAAGAAATCTTTGAGTCGGCCTTCAAGAAAGCTAATAGCTTTTTCCGTGCCAAAGGGTCTTCCACATTCTTTGCACTCTGCCATTTCAAATGTAAGTTCAAAGGGCTCTTCCTTTTCTACACTGGCAAAGCTTATAGCTAAGGTAGGGCAGATATCTTTACAGCTTATGCAAGCTTCGGGACAGGTTCCGGAAAACCTTATAACTCTTACTCCTTCCTTTTTATCTTCAATAATAATAGAGCCTTCTTTACAGGCTTTATAGCAAGCTTCACAGCCGATACATAGATTTGGGTCTATCTTTATAGCTTTCATTTGGTCTTTGCTCTTAGATACAAATTATAAGCCTTGTATCTTATAGCTTTTTCAAATTCTGGTATCTCTGTTATCATAAGAGTCCTCGACGGGCAAGTTAAAACACAAAGAGGCTCTGATTCAAGGTTATAGCAAAGATCACATTTATGGGGTTTTTCCCCATTTTCCATTAACAGGGCACCAAAAGGACAGGCTATAATGCAAAGGCCACAGCCCGTGCATTTTTCTTCTTTAAGCAACACGACATCACCCTCTAGCTTTTCCAAAGCGCTTCTGTAACAGGAAACTACACACGGAGGGAGCCCGCAGTGACGGCAAAAGACAGGCGCTCCTTTTACGCCATCGGTCACTACCTTGATGTTCGAGACTGAATTATGTTTTCTTGCACAGGCAACCTCACAGGCTCTACAGGAAATACACCTTCCGGTTTTTACCATTATATTCATGGCAAGTCCCTATCTTGTGGTTCAATAATGCAAAAACAATCCTTCAAGGCTGGAATCTTCGAATATTTCTCAAGGTTTTTAGAGGTCAAGATGTTTGTATCGCTAAAATGAAAAGGAATAAAAAGGCTTCCTTTTTTTACTCCTTCCTCTACCTTCAGGATAGCCTTTATTGTTCCGTTTTTTGTTTTCACAAAAACGGGCTGATTTTGCTCAAGCCCTAGTGCCTTTGCATCTTCTGGATTAATGGAAACCCAAAGATCAGGAAAATAGCGATTCAAAACATTGATTCTTCTAGTCATTGCACCGGAGTTGTAATGGACAGTAACCCTTCCTGTGATCATTCTAAAGGCATCCCTTGGAGTTTCTTCAAAGGGCTTTTCAGTGGTAGTGAAGTGTCCGAAGCCATCGGGTGTATTAAATCTTTCTTCATAGAGAATAGGAGTCCCTGGATGGTCTTCATCAAAACACGGCCAAATAAGCCCTTCGAGATTATCTTTTATTCTTTCATAGGTTATTCCTCTGTAAGCAGGAATAGCGAGATTTATTTCTTTTAGGACTTCCTGAGAAGTAGCGTATCCATTCCATAAATTGAGTCTTTTTCCGAGCTCTGAGATTATCCAAAGGTCTGGCTTAGCCTCCTTAGGAGGTTCTACAGCCTTTTCTGACCACTGAACTCTTCTTTCAGTATTGGTATAACTTCCGGATTTTTCTGCAAAACATGCTGAAGGTAGCAAGTGGGTGGCAAATTTGGAAGTCTCTGTAGGAAAGATCTCTTGAACAACAAGTAGCTCAAGTCTTTCAAGGGCTTTTGCTACATCTCTGGAAGATGGATCTGACACAATAGGGTTTTCTCCCATGATAATCATAGCTTTTATTTTACCCTCCAGGGCTTCATTCATCATCTCAACTAAGGAAAGGCCAGGGCAAGGCAAAGAAAGATCTTCTCGTCCCCAAAGAGAAGCAAGTCTTTTTCTTTCTTTGGTATTGAAAATATCAATATAGCCTGGCAAAAGATCTACCAAAGCTCCCATATCCGAAGCGCCTTGAACATTATTTTGGCCTCTTAAAGGATATATTCCCGTTCCACTTTTTCCTATATGTCCACAAAGGAGTGCAAGATTGGCACAAGACAAAACATTTCGGGTTCCTGCAAGATGCTGGGTTATGCCCATGCAGTATATGATTGCTGAAGCTTTGGAAGTAGCATACTTCCTTGCGGATGTAATGATATGCTCCAAAGGAACACCTGTTTCAGCAGAAGCTTTTTGAAGATCGACCTTTTCTAAATATGTCTTAAAGGCTTCAAAATTCTTTGTCCTTTCCTTTATGAACTGGTAGTTTGCTAAGCCCTCTTTAATGATTACTTTCATCATGGCTTCCAGCAAAGTTGCATCAGTTCCGGGAATTAAGCTCAGATGGAGATGAGCCATATTGGTTGTTGGAGTCTTTCTTGGATCTACCGCTATTATGAAAGCACCTTTTTCTTTGGCCTCTAGAATTCGTCTGGCAACAACAGGATGATTTTCTGCCAAATTGGAGCCAATAATAAGCAAATACTTTGCATTTTCAAGGTCATGGATTGGGTTTGTCATGGCACCGGAACCAAAGGCTTTTCTTAACCCAACAACGGATGGTGCATGACAAAGCCTTGCACAGTGATCAACATGGGGAGAACCGAAAAGTCTTGCAAGTTTTTGAAAAAGATAGTTTTCTTCATTTGATACTTTTGAAGATGCAATAAACCCTATAGAGTCAGCACCATATCTTTCTTTTATGTAAAGAAGTTTGCGTGTTATATCCTTCAAGGCTTCATCCCAGGAAACAAACCTTTCCTTTCCTTTTTCTATAATGGCTGGATAAAGGAGCCTTTCTGGGTGATAAATAAGCTCTAAGGAAGCGTTTCCTTTAGGGCAAAGAGCTCCTTCCGCTACAGGATGATCTTTTTCGTAGTCAATATCTATTGCTTTACCGTTTTTTATAACCAGCTTAAACTTACAGCCTGCGCCACAGTAGGGGCATACAACAGAAACTTTCATTTTGTAAGTCCTCTAAAAAACTCTGATAGGGCTTCCTTTCTTACGCTCTTTGCGAATTCTTCTTCTTCTCCAAATATAAGGGCTTTAGTTGGGCAGGCTGACACACAGGCGGGCACATCTCTTTCAGGGCATCTATCACACTTTATGGCTATTCTTCTTTCTTCTTCTCTATTTATTACTCCGTAGGGACATACCATAGCACAAAGCCAACAGCCTATACATTTTTGGGAATCATGGGAAACAATTCTAGTTAAGGGATCCTGAGTAAGAGCAGAAGTTCTGCAGGCACTTACGCAAGGGGCATCTTCACAGTGACGGCAAAGAAAGGGAATTTTTTTATCTTCTAACTTCTCTACATATAATCTTCTTTTGGGTTTGGGGGTTTCATAAATGGCTTCGTAAAGAGATTTATTTCTGGAGTGCTCCACAGCACATGCTATTTCACAAGACTTACAGCCTGTGCATCTTTCAAATCTTACAAATATTTCTTTCATTATAGCACTCCTTCGATTGTTTCAAATTATTAATTATTATTGCTAACTCTAGGCTTAAACAGTTGATGATTTTCCCTGAAAAGATATTTACTGTGGTTTTTTCGGCCTCTGAAGATTAACAACCACTTTAAGATAGAACCTAGAAAACATCTTTCCAACTGATCTTTCTCCTATTGGTAGCAGGAGCGACACTAAAAAAATAACACTTTGGTTTAATAACTGTCAACCTTTCCTTGTTGCATATTTCCCTAAGGTTTGATAAACAGAAGCTGGAAGGGGTGTAGAAGGGCTTTTAGTTAAGACCAGGTCTTTTCATGCCTGCTTCTTTTCCACGGTAAAATCTTACAGATCTTTACGCTTTTTTTTTGAAAAATGGTGATGTTTTTGGTATTTTTTTATTATCAAGATTTTAAATTTTCAGGAAAGAAGCTATGGATGAAAGTCAAAGTGCCTCTGAAAAGTTAAGTAATGGAATAAACAATCTGCTGGATAAACTAACCTTTAAGCGAAAAGAGCTGTATTTAGATATATATTCCAAACTAATAACTCCCTGCCTGATTGCATGCTCTGTCATATTCGTTATTAATATTGTTTTGTTCCTTTCTTTAGCGATAAAGTTGAAAAGATTTGAGCCCCTTTTAATAGCAGTGGTGGTTTCTTTTATCCTGCCTCTTCTTTTCTTTTCATGGAAAAATATGGTTGACTTTGTTGTAGCTAATAGAATTTTTGCCATTTCTTTGTTTCTTCCGAAAGTTTTTTGCTCAGTTGTTGGATCCCTCCTTCTGGCAATAGCTATCCTTGTGCTGATTGCCTCTCTTGTGGCTAGTGTGTATATGGGAAGCTTTTTAATTATGTTCGCCAGTTTAGTGGCATCCTTACTTCTTTATCAGTGGTTTTCTGTTCTTATAAGGCCAGAACTTCTGGGTTTTTCTTTTAAGGAAAAGGACTATCCTGTTTTGATATTTCCCGATTGGGCTATTTTCAAGGCCTTCATGCTGTATTGTATCACTCTCGAGATTTCCTTTCTCGGGCTTATTTTAACACCTTTTTTGCTTTTTTACGATCTATTCCAAACATGGACACTTTCCGCTTCCCATCTTATTTCCCGTTTTTATTCAACAGTCCTTCTCCATCAAGCTGTATGGGCTTTACTATTGGCTTTTCCTGTTATTGGTTATCTGTGCCTGCAGGCATGGGTCTTCACTATAGAAGTTTTTAAAGGCCTGTGGCTTAAGTGTTTTGTTAAACCAAACAACAAGGAGGAAAAGAATGAGGAATAGACTATTTTTATTAGTATTTTTTGCTTTGATTCTTTCAGCTTGTGTTCAACCTCCACCACCTCCACTTCCTCCAGCACCAACGGCGGAAGATCATTTTCGTCAAGGGCTTTCGTATTTTAGAGATGGTTATTACGATAGCGCTATAGTCTCCTTTCAATCGGCGATAAGTTTAAACCCGAATTATACGGAAGCCTATTATTATCTGGGTCAAGCTTATGAGAAGAAAAATATGGATGTAAAGGCTGAGTCTGCCTACAGGGATTGTATAAGAACAAATCCAAGGTATGTTCAAGCCCACGAAGCTCTAGGACTTCTTCTTTTTAGGCTGAATAGATTTCCCGAGGCAAAACCTGAATTGGAAATGGCTGTAAATCTTAACTCTGTTTCTCCCGAGGTCTATACGAAGCTTGGAGAAATTTATCTTGCGGAAAGACAGTGCGAACGGGCAAAGCAGATGTTCGAAAAAGCTCTGTCTTTAAATTCTAACTTTTATCCTGCTCAGGATGGACTTAAAAGAGCGAAAGCCTGTGTTGGTGGTGGCCTTTACAAGCCTCCTAAACCTTCCACTACGGAGGATTCAGAGAAAAAACTGAAGACCTTCCAAGGCGGTGGTAAGGCTATTGATCCAGAAAAGTTTTAGCCTTTTCCACTTTTTACGGGGTTATATATGAATAAAGGGACACTGTTTTTTCTAGTGGTTTTGATAAGTTGGCTCCTTAGTTTTTCAGGCACAGGGCTTCCGGATCAGAAGGAGTTGATGGAGCAGTGGAATAAGGAAAAGCTCCAGATTACTCAAAAGGTTCTTGAAAAGCTTCGTCAAGAAGGAAAACTTCCCAAGGATGCTACAATTTACTTTACAGCGAAGGTGAAGTCTAAGCCTGACGGTGATTTAGATATCCATATTGAAAGCCTTCAAATCTATCCTAAATCCCAGGAAAAGCATAATAATGAAAAGGTCTCGAAGGAGTTCGAAGAAATTTTTAGACCTAGAAATCCAGCGCCTTATTGGACAACAGGAAAAATTGATATAGTAGGGGGCAAGGTGGTTTCTGAGGAAGTTACTATTGTGCCAAAAGTTGAGGGATCTAAAACTTCGGCTGAGAAAAAAGAAGATAGACCCTCTGAAGGCGAGGTAGCGGAGCCAAAAGAGAATGGCTGGTGGCATAGATTTTGGCAAAAATTTTTGGGAAAATAGAAAGGATTTAACATGAAGGTTAAAATACTAGCTTGTTTGATTGGTTTATTGTTCGCTTGTTCTATTGCATGGGCTGGCGGGAATAAACAGCTTATGTCTGAAAAGATGGCAGAGCAAGACCTTAAAAGAAACATTGTAGAAATGGTTGTTGGATACAAAGTAAAGAGTGAATCCCAGTTTGGCCTTACAGAAGAAGCCTATTACCGGGTTCAAGAAAAGGCAGGAGCCCTTATAAAGGGCATCCATATAGATAAAATGATATACGACAAAGAAAAAGATATTGCTTTTTGCACAGGCTATATTGACCTGGGGGAAGTCATAAACGTTGCTGGAGAGAGAATGGTCTTTAAAAATGTTAGAGTTCGTGCTTACGGCTTTGGAAGTATGACCCCTGAATCTCGTCCTCCCCTTATGGCTTTAAGGGCTGCCCTTTTAAACGCTTACGATGAAATGGCTGCAAAGATAGTTGGGGAAAAGATTTCTAGCTACAGTGAAGCAGAAAACTTTATTCTTACTAAGGATATAAATAGAGCGAAGGTTTGTGCTGCAGTATATGGTGCTTATATTCCCAATATAGAGATTGATCATCCTGAAAGGGGATGGGGATGGGATGAATCCGGCAATGCCTTCGTGAGGCTCCAACTGGATGTAAGAAAGGTGAGAGACATACTAGGGCAGAGAATAAGGTATGAAGGACCAAATATCGTTGAGGTTGTTGGAAGGGGAGCTCAAACTGACGAATTAAGACAAAGTGAAGGAGACACAGGGGGGCATAAGTTAATAGATAGATCCTCCACTGAATATAGATCGCTTCCTGTGCCGACAGGTTCATCAGGAGAGTTAAAGGGAGCTCCTGCACCTTCCGCAGTCCCTCCTTCTACTCCTCCATCTACTTCCCAGGAACCATCAACTAAGGGTCAATAAAAACTATGGTTTGCAGAGTTTTAACATTGCTTTTCTCTGGGGTTTTAATATTTAGCAGTCAAAGTATCTTGGCTGAACAACAGCTTCAACCAGCAACAATTGTGGTCTCTGCAGAGGGTCTTTCTGATCCTAATTTTTATAAAGATCAGACAATGGCTTATGATGAAGCTTTAAGGGATGCCAAGAAACAAGCTGTTGAAAAGGCTGTTGGTTGCTATGTTTCTTCTCAGACGATAGTTGAAAATTATCAACTCGTAAGAGACCAAGTTATTTCTAGGGTTGAAGGTGCCATTAAGAGAATCATTACTGTTGTAAATGGTGGAGTCCAGCCCGATGGGTTCTATCATGTATGGATAAAAGCTGAAGTTTACGCTTCTCCTGTTAAAGATATTGTGAATAATCTTTCTAAAATGGAAAGGGTTTCCCTGATAAAAGAAAGGGGAAACCCAACCTTTTCTGTTGGTCTTTATATTATATCGCCTGAATCCTATGGAGATAGAATACCTTGCGAGGTTTGCAATAGAGAAATTGAGAATCGCCTTAAAAATTTCGGTTACAAGGTCATTTCTGAGGAAGAAGCTGAAAGGCAGAAGCAGGAGCGCATTAAGCTAATGACAGCTCAAGGACTTAGTAGAGAGATTGCTTCTCAGATTGTTAAAAAACCAAGCGATATCTCCATTAATGGACTTATTAAACTTAGGAAATCTCAAAGAGTTAAACTTTCAAGTGGATTGGAGGTTCAGACCACTCTTCTTACAGCGTGGTCAGTAGAGGCAGTCGATAACCATTCTGCAGAGATCCTTTTCTCTGAAAACTTTCGCCCCCCTCAGGGAGTTATGTATAACGATGAGGATGAAGCTATTATGGATGTAGGAAAGAAGGTTGGAGACATTTTCAGTAAAGATATTTTCAAAGATTACATAATGAGGCCAACCACTGATGTGCTGATTACTTTCCAGGGCGTTCCAGATAGGGAACTCGCAAAAATGATGAAAAAAGAACTTCTTGGGATAAGGGCGGTTCTCAATGTTACCTTTAGAGAATTCCTGGCTGAAGGAGATACTCTTTTTGAAGTGGAATTTGCTGGAACGAGAGAGCAATTTTCCGATATTTTGGAAGGAGTGGTTTTAAAGGCATTAAATGAAAAATATGGCTCTAAGGTTTTCGAAATCAGAGAGGAAAGGGGAGATATTATAAAAATTCAGGTTAGTAAGCCCAGTGCTATAACAAAGGAAAAGCTAGAAGGTGGAGTTCCCACTCAGCTTGTTGGACCTGTAAGTCAGGAGAGGGTAAAAGAGGTTATAAAAAGCCCTGAACTTACAGAGAAGTATAAGAGTGTTCTAGACCTGTAGAGGAGGAAACTATGATTTTTAAGAGGTTTGTTTCAGCTTTAATGATGGCTGTATGGCTTGTTATGTCCTTTGGTTGTGCAACAACTCCGGAAGGTCAAAGTCAACAGCAAGCTGCTGTTACGGGTGGTGCCATGGGAGCTTTGGCAGGTGGGCTTATTGGCTACATGGTTGGTGGAAAAGAAGGAGCTTTAGTAGGAGCGGTCGCAGGAGCAGCCCTTGGGGCATTATCAGCCTGGGCTATAGAAAAGAGAAACCAGGCTATCAAAGAAGCAGCCCTGAAGAACGAAAGAGTAATATACGTAAAGGAGGATCAAACGGAAAAAGTTGTAGCAGAGCCCATTGACCAAGGAAAGATTGAGGAAGTAGAAGGCAAAAAATATAGAAAAGTTAAAGTTGCTACTTATAAGGTTGACCCGAAAACAAAGAAAGAAGAAAAAACAAGCGACACCATTGAAAGGGTTCCCATTGAAGGTTAAGAAACTTTTGGCTTTAACGGTAGTTTTAGTTCTCTGGAACTTGGAGTGTTCTCTCTTTTCGGAAGAGTGTTCCCCTGAACTCTTAGATAAAAAGATTGTGGTGATTCTTGGAAGTGGCTCTATTGAGGCTACAGCTGAAGTTTTGAGGGATATAGGAACTATTTTGGAGAATCAGTTTCTTAATAGAGGCTTCAGAGTAATCGACCAGGCAACGCTTGATAAAATTATCCCGGAGCAGGAGAAAAAGCTTGTTTTGGCTGGTGATACCGTTGGGGCAATAAAACTTGGCGAAAAACTTGGAGTGGATCTTATTCTATCTGGTCAGGTATCTGTTAATGTAAAGGCTTTGGAAGGATTTCAGACTAATTTAAAGTCTGTCCATGTTACTTTAACCCTTAAATTTCTTGATGCTAAAACTGCCCAGGCTATATCTTCCAAAACATGGTCTTGGAAAAGCGCTGGCTCAAATGTTTCCGGGGTTGTCATAAATATTGTGCAAAAGAATAGTGAAACAGCTGTTTCAAGTGTTTATAATGATTACTGCCTAAGGAGTCCTTCTTCAATGGTAAAGACAACAGAAGAATCCCCTTCTGAAGCGATGAAAAAAGAAACTGAAGATACCAAAGAGAACCAAAAGATTTCACCGCAACCTTCTTCTAGCCTAGATAAGTTATAGGCTACGGTGGAGTAAAGCATGGTGGTAAGAACTATTACATTAGTCTTTGCGATGCTTTTTTGGGCTACTTCAAGTCTTTTCCCATCCCAGCAGGAATCAGCCCAATTATCTGAACCAATCCTAAAGATAGATGCGAAGAGTCACATTGCCAGTGTAAGAAAAGTAAGATCTGACCATATGGGAACATACATAGCTACCGGTTCCCTCGATCAGACGGTTAAGGTATGGAACGGTGCCACAGGCTCCCTCATTGCAACTCTTCGCCCGCCTATTGGGGAAGGGAACGAAGGAAAGATTTATGCTGTTTCTATATCCTCTGATGGTAGATATGTTGCCTGCGGTGGTTTTAGCGGGAAAAGGTGGGATGGTAAATTCTCTGTTTATATTTTCGATGTTTCCTCAGGTGCTATGATTAGAAGACTTGGAGGGCTTCCTACTCCAGTGCTTGATCTTTCCTATTCTCCCGACGGTCGATTCCTTGCGGTTGGTCTTGCTAAGGGAGCTGGAACGAGGATTTATGATGCCCAAGACTACAGGGTTATTTTTGAGGACTTTAACTATGGTGGTTCCACTTATGGAATAGATTTCGACAAAAAGGGCAGACTTGTTACTATTTCTGATGATGGCATCATAAGAATTTATGATAGTAAATTTGTGCTCCTTGGAAAGGAGAAAATATCTAGCGGGATTCCCTTTACAGTTTCTTTTAGCCCTACCGGTTCATTAATTGCGGTAGGATATATGAACGCTGCCAAGGTTGATGTGTTTTCAGGGGATAATTTAAAATTTCTTTATTCACCCTCTACAAAAGGAGTTGATAACGGAAATTTAAGCAGTGTCACATGGCTTCCCAGTGGAAAACTTTGTGCAGGTGGGAGATGGAGCAATAAAAATGGTAATAAACTTTTAAGATGCTGGGAAGATGCTGGTAAAGGAGCCTTCAAAGATATAAATACTCAAAGTAGAGATACTATTCTTAGCCTTGAAAGACTTCCTAACGATCAGCTGGTTTTTGCTTCAGGAGAAGCTTCCTTTGGGATTATAGGAAAAGATGGGAATATAAAGGTCTTGTATCCTCCAGTAATGGCTGATTTTAGAGACAAACATAGTGAATTTCTAGTAAATGATGATGGCTCTGAAGTTGCCTTTAGTTTCTTTTGGTCTGGTAGTTATTACAAGGCTCTGTTTTCAGTTGCTAACAGATACTTGGAAGTCAATCCAAAGAAGTTTGATAACTTGAAGCCTCCTATTACAAAGGGACTTCCTGTGAAGAACTGGCAAAATAGTGAAAAGCCCCTTTTAGGTAATAAAGCCCTTTCCATGGAAACCTATGAAAAATCCTACTGCCTGGCTATAAGTCCTGATCAACAAGGTTTTGTTATTGGTGGTGAATGGTCTTTGAGATTCTTTGATAGCTCTGGCAATTTAAGATGGAAGGCTACAACACCCTCCGTCGTAAGAGCTGTAAATATTACAGGAGATCGTAGGCTTGTGGTGGCAGGTCTTGGTGATGGCACTATAAGATGGTATAGATTAAGGGACGGAGTTCTCATCCTTAGCATGTTCTTCCTACCTCAAACAGAACAATGGGTGCTTTGGTCTCCCTCTGGTTATTATGATGCTTCGCCTGGGGCAGAGCAGTTTATAGGCTGGCATATAAACAGGGGGATTGATAGAGAAGCTGATTTTTTTCCTATATCTCGTTTTAGAAATGTTTATTACAGACCTGATCTTTCTTTTGCCATTTTAAAAACTCTGGATGAAAAAGAAGCTCTTCGCTATGCCTCTAAGGAATGGGGAAGAAGTGAGGTTTATGCGAAGCCTGAAGAGATTTTACCTCCAGTGGTTCGTATTATTAGTCCTCAAAAGGAATTCAGCACCACTTCCAAAGAGATTAACCTTAAATTTTCTTTAAGGGCACCAAAAAATGCTCCTGTAAAATCCGTCAAAATTCTTCTTGATGGAAGACCTCTTAAGGTTGAAGAGGGGCACTGGGAAGCAGAAGAAGAAATAGTAAGGGAAACTTCTGTTTCCATACCGCCAAAGGATTCAACCATATCTGTTATAGCCTTTAATCAATTTGCAGCTAGTGAACCCGCTATAGTGAATGTAAAGTATGAAGAACCAATTGTAGAGGCTAAAGCTGGGTCTTCTTCAAAGGCCAGATCTATTGAGAGAGAAACCCCTTTAAAAGGTGCCGTCGAAACATCTTCTCATCTAGCTTACAAGCCAAAGCTTTATGTGCTTGCTGTAGGAGTTGGAAAGTATAAACAGGAAGACATGAGACTTCTATTTCCTGCAAAAGATGCCAGAGACTTTGCAAATGTTATGACTTCCCAGAAAGGGGGGCTTTATAGAGATGTAGAGGTCAGATTGATTGTTGATGAAGAGGCCACAAGGGATAGAATCATCGAGGGGCTAGACTGGCTTAGGAAGGAAACAACCTCAAACGATGTAGCTATGATCTTTATGGCAGGACATGGCCTTACGGACAATAGAAGTGGAAGGTATTATTACATGCCTGTGGACGGAGATCCCGAAAGACTTATGGCCACAGGAATTCCTGCAAGTTACATCCAAGATACCGTTGCCTCCATGGAGGGAAAAGTGATTCTTTTTCTTGATGCCTGTTACTCTGGTAATATCTTGAAGGATAAAAAGACTAGAGGCATTATGGTTTCTACCACAAGTGATGTGTCTGGTCTTGTTAATGAACTAGCTAGCGCAGAAAACGGAGTTATTGTTTTTGCATCTTCTTCGAAGACTCAGAAGTCTCTAGAAGCTCCGGAATGGGGAAATGGTGCTTTTACGAAAGCCCTTTTAGAGGGACTTTCAGGGAAGGCTGATCTTACAAAACAAGGTAAGATTACTATTAATGGTTTAAAAATTTACATAGTAGAAGAAGTTAAAAAACTTACCAAGGGTGAGCAAACACCTATTGTTCAGATTCCTCCAACCAGTGAAAATACCGATAGAGACTTTCCCATTGCGGTTTCAAAAGAAAGTAGGGGGTGATGGTAAAAGGTATGAAGTTTTTTTGTGTGCTAACATCTTTAGTCCTTTTTTTGGCAAGCCCCTCTTTTTTGTGGGCTGAGAATTGTGATGAAGCAAAAAGGCTTTTTAATGAAAGCCTCAACACCGGTAATAAAGCCAGGCAGGAGGAGCTTTTAAGGAAAGCTATTGAGCTTTGTCCCACTTTTGCGGAAGCTTATAATAATTTGGGGTTGGTGCTTGAAGAAAAGGGGGAGCTTGATGAAGCCTTGGAAGCTTACAAGAAATCTTCAGAGGTTGCAAAGAATTTTCCCCATCCCTTTGCTGGCATGGGCGATGTCTATAGAAAAAAGAATAACTGTGTAGAAGCTATCAAGGCCTACAGTAAGTTTTTGAAGCTATCCTCTGACATTGATGTAAAGCAAAAGTATCCAGATGTGGTGGGCTTTGTAAGTTATGTGGAGGGCAATCTAAAAGAGTGCGAAGCAAAGTTAAAGCCTAACGAAAAGGCAATGCTCGAAGCTTCAGAGGAAGATTCGCTAATTGCCTCCCAAACTATTGCCAAAGCCCTTACCCAAAAAACAAGGGGAATTAATGCTGTCCCAAGTATTCCTATTAAGATAAACTTTGCAACGAATAGCGCTGAGATCTCAAAAAGCTCTTTTGCTCAACTAGAAGAAATAGCTAAAGCTCTCAATGATCCAGCTTTGGTGTCTTCAAGAATAGCCATAGAAGGTCACACCGACAATGTTGGAGATCCCTCCTACAACTTAGAGCTTTCTAAGAAAAGGGCAGAGAGTGTTAAAAGATATCTTGTAGAAAACTTTCAAATTGACCCTAAGAGGCTTGAAACAAGGGGGTTTGGTGCTTCAAGACCTATAGCGTCAAATGATACGGTATGGGGAAGAGCACAGAATAGAAGGGTAGAGCTGGTAAATCTTGGTCCTATCGAAGAAGCTTACATCCAGAAACAACCAGTGGGGTCTCAGCAGGAAAAAACAGAGTCTCAACCAGAGGTGGAACCCATAAAAATTGCCATCCTTGAACTTGATTCTCTCGATCGAACTGGTCGTCAGGATCCAATAGGAAGGATGATTTCTGAGTTTCTTACGACCTCTGCCGTGGAAAGCAAAAGGTTTGATGTTGTAGAAAGAAGCCTTCTTGATAAGGTTATGAAAGAGCTTGAGCTCGGACAAAGTGGACTTATTGAAGAGGGCAAAGCACGAGAGATAGGGCGAATGGTTGGAGCTTCTACCATTCTTACAGGTTCTGTAAGCAGAATGGGAAATACTTTAAGGATAGATGTAAGGCTTATCGATGTTGAGTCTGGAAAGATTCTTGCAGCTGCCAATGAGCTTACAGAAGGGGATCTCCAGTCTGTGTCAAGAGCAAGTGGTTCTCTTATAAACAAGTTGATTGCCAGATTGAAATAGGGTTTATTATTTTCCAAGCGCTTTTTTTATGGCCAGTTTTACTATGGATTTTCCGATTCTTCCCATAAGGCCAAGGGTTTCGGAGATAAAGGACTTCTTATCGTAGAAGTAGTAGTCTTCCCATTTTTCGTCTTTCCCATCGCCCGAATAGAAAAACACGCTTTTAAAAACAATTCTTCTCCCACCGAAGAATAGGCCTTCCAGGAAACTTTCGTCAAATCTAAATCCCATTTTGGCTAGTTCCTGCTGAAGATCTTTAAAGAAGTTCATGGCTTCCTGGCTTTTAAAGAAGCTTCTAAAAATTTCTTCCTGAGAATAATAGTCGTAGAAGTAGCTCTTGGAATTTCTCATTCTGTCATAATTGGTTCTTTTTTCTGGATCAATTAAAATGGCATAGGCCTCGGTAATTTTCTTGAACTGCTCTTCTGCCTCTGGATTTCCTGGATTTCTATCGGGATGATATTTAAAGGCAAGCTGTCTATAGGCTCTTTTTATTTCTTCTTGAGAAGCCTTACAACTTACGCCAAGAATTTCATAATAGTCTGGCAGTTCTTTCATGCTTCTAAAAAGCCTCCCGTGTCCTGAGTAGGTTGCACACACCACAAAGGGAACACCCTTCAGTGTTTGGACATCCTTTGGTTTCTACACCTTCTATAGCCTTTTGGTATTCCTCCCAGAGGAAATCTTTGGAGATGCCGTGGTCTACTATGTCCCAGGGAAAGATCTCTTTTCTGTGACGTTCTCTTGTGACGAAAAAGTCAGGGTTCCATATGGTTTTTTTAAGGGCTTCCGTCCAGGGGATGTCCTGGGATGCCAAGGTTTCTATAAGAATGCCTATCCGTTGATCGCTTCTCGAGAAAAGGGCTTGCCAATAGGCCCACTTTGGAAGATCAAAGTGCAATCTTACATTTGGAATACCAGAAAGTCCCTTTTTTAGGATTTTTATTTTTTCTTGCAAGTTTCTAACGCCATCAAAGGGAGCCCACTGGAAAGGGGTAAAAGGCTTGGGAACAAAGGAATTTACGTTTACAATTATTTCTCCAAGGTTTTTTAAGCTCTTTGCTCGGCTTATAATTTCATGACGGATTCTTTTTACGAGATCTATTATGGCACTAATGTCTTCCCTGGTTTCCGTTGGAAGTCCTATCATAAAGTAGAGTTTTAGATGTCTTATGCCTGCCTCCATAAGTTCCGTAATAGCTTTCAAGAGATGGTGGTCTGTAAGGTGTTTGTTTATTACTTTTCTCAGTCTCTCGGAACCAGCTTCTGGAGCTATTGCAACAGCCTGGTTCTTTCTGAAAGCTTCCTTTATAGTTTCTCTAAGTCCATCCGCCCTAATTGACGAAAAAGAAATTTCAACATCTCTTTCAAGCAGAAACTTTATCAATTCGTCAATAAAGGGATAATCTCCTATGGCCGCACTAATAAGCCCCCATCTTTTTACATCTTGTTCAAAGAGAGATTTAACTGTTTCCAGGGAATGAAACCTTGGTGGCCTGTAGATATAGCCTGCTGCGCAAAATCTACACCCGTGGCCACAGCCTCTTCCAATTTCCACCAAAAAGATGTTGCTAAATTCTGTATTTGAAGTAAGGATACAGCTTCTTGCAATTTCAGAAGAACTAAGGTCAGCTTTCTGAACCTTGATCTTCTCTGGGATCCCTGAAAGTAGGGGGAGGACGCCTATAAGGTTTCCTTCTTGAGTGTATCTTTCTTCATAAAGGGAGGGAACGTATACGCCCTCTACATTTTTGGCAAGTTCTTCGAGCCATTCCTTTCTGTATTTTTTTTGAAACTTATTTTGCCTCCAAAAATCTAGAAATGTTTTGTGAAAAACCTCCCCTTCTCCAAGAAACATAAAATCAATAAACATAGAAAGGGGCTGGGGATTCAAAAAAACAGCAACACCTCCCGCTCCTACAAAGGGGTCAATGGTTCTTCTGTTGGCTGATCGAAGGGGAATCTTAGCTAAGTTAAGAATTTCTAAAACCCTGGGATAGTCCATCTCGTAAGGGATTGAAAAAAGAATGAGGTCAAACTCGTTAAGATATCTTTGAGATTCTATAGAAAGGGGAATAGAATTTTTTTTATCGGGATAAAAAAACCTTTCACAGACAATATCTTTTTCTGAGTTTAGTAATCTATATATGGTCTGAAAGCCAAGATTGGACATTCCAACAAAATAGCTATTAGGAAAGACAAGAGCTACACTCCTCTTTCCTCCCCAATCCTTTATTATTACACCTTTTTCTTCTGAGATCTTTTTCTTCTGTCTTTCTATCTCCTTCCATGTCATCGAATTACTTGTCCGACTTACGTCTTATAAAAGTTGGGATGCTAAGATCCTCTTCATCATCTGAGGTAAGCTTCCGCTTAAATCTCTCTATGAAAGATTTTGGAGGTGGTTCTTCTTTTATGGAAGACTTTTTTGCAAGGTTTCTTTCTATGGCTGGAGTTTCAAGATACTCGTAATCCAGTTCATTAGCAGTATCATCGATGAGTATCCTACTTTCACTTCTGGGAACCTGACTTTGAGGCCTTGGTATTGTTGCGGATCTTGGTTCTGGTCGGCGAGGCTGAACCTTTTGTTGCTGAGATGTCTTGCCTATGCCGGTTGCAATGACGGTAATTCTTAATTCTTCATTTGCATCCGGATCTATTGCGGTTCCAATGATGATATTAGCTTCGTTATCGACCTCGCTATGAATGATAGAAGAAGCCTCTTCGAATTCATGCATTGTAAGATCCGGTCCTGCTGTGATGTTTACCAAGACAGCCTTAGCACCTTTTATAGATATATCCTCAAGTAGGGGACTTGATATGGCCTGTTTGGCTGCTTCAACTGCTCTATTTTCACCTCTTCCAATACCGGTGCCCATAAGAGCAAGACCCATTTCGCTCATTACTGTTCTTACATCGGCGAAATCAACATTTATGTATCCAGGGATCACTATTAAATCGGAAATTCCCTTTACAGCATAGTAGAGAACATCATCTGCTTTTTTGAACATTTCAAGAAAGGTTGATTTTTTATCGGAAAGGGTGGTGAGCCTATCGTTGGGGATTGCTATAAGAGTGTCAACAACTTCTTGAAGCTTGGCAAGTCCTTCTTGGGCGTTTCGCTGCCGAATTTTACCTTCAAAGGAAAATGGCTTAGTAACAACCGACACAGTAAGGATTCCCATCTCTTTACAAGCCTTAGCAACTACAGGAGCCCCTCCTGTTCCAGTTCCACCACCAAGACCTGCAGTTATAAAGACCATATCACTTCCTTCGATGGCTTCTTTTATCTGCTCTATGCTTTCTTCGGAAGCTTTCATCCCAACCTCTGGATTTCCACCAGCTCCAAGACCCTTTGTAAGTTCAGCACCCAGTTGAATCTTTACCTCTGCAAGACATCTTCTTAGTGACTGAACATCGGTGTTTGCTGCTATAAATTCTACCCCTTTAAGGCCTGACCTTATCATGTTATTAATAGCGTTGTTTCCAGCACCTCCTATGCCAATTACCTTTATCTTGGCCACAGGTTCTACAAAATACTCCTTGTTATCGTAATCATTTTTTTCCGGATATTGAAGTCTCGTAATCTTATCTTTATTCATAAAGATCCCTCTCTTTTCTGGTTAAAATTCGTCAATCCATCTTTTCAAATAATTAATCACATCCTTTAACCATTTAAAAGAAAAATAAGACCTCCTGGGCTCTGCAGAATATAAAGTTTCCTCCGTGTCTGGGAGTAGAAGACCTGTAGCGGTAGCGAACATAGGATTTTCTATTACATCCTTTAATCCACCAAAGCCTATGGGAACACCTATCCTTACGGGCACTTCAAAGGTTAATTCTGCCAAATCCTTGATATTGGGAAGTAAAGCAACTCCACCTGTTAAAACTATGCCAGCATTAAGATAATCCTTATAGCCTGATTGGGAAATTCTTCTGTTAGCAAGCCTCAGAATCTCCTCTGTTCTTGCTTCTATAATCATGCCTAAAAGGGCTGGATCAACCCTTGTAATTCTCTGACCATTCAAGGATCTGACCTCAATGGGTTCATCCGTTGGTATTGCTTCAGCTATAGCAGCTCCATACTGTTTCTTTATTCTTTCTGCCTCCTCAAGGGAAGTCTTTAATCCTATAGATATATCTGAAGTTATATGATTTCCTCCAATGCCAAGCACAGAGGTGTATCTTACCGAGCCATTGTAAAATATGGCAATGTCTGTAGTTCCACCTCCAACATCGATTATGGCTGTTCCAAGCTTTAATTCATCGGGATAAAGAACAGCTCTACTGGATGCAAGAACTTCTAAAGAATAACTTTCCACCTGAAGACCTGCCTGTTCACAGCATTTCTGGATATTTTTTAAAGCTGATATGGAAGCTGTTATGATATGGACTCTTGCCTCGAGCCTGACTCCACTCATCCCTAGGGGGTCAATAATTCCTCTTTGGTCATCTATTATAAACTCCTGAGGGATTACATGAAGAATAACCTTGTCAACGGGCATTGAGATGGCCTGGGCTGCATCCATGACACGCGAGATATCCGAATAGGTCACTTCTCCCCTGTTTTTAATGGCTATTACTCCATGGCTGTTTATCCCTTGCACGTGAGTTCCTGCAACTCCTACGTGAACCCTATCAATTTCACAGCCAGCCATAAATTGGGCTTCTTCAACAGCCTTTCTTATAGCTCTTACTGTTCTCTCTATATTAACAATGACGCCACCCCTTATCCCATGGGAGGGTGAGGTTCCAACTCCAATTACATTTATGCCTCTTTCTGTTACCTCTCCAACAACAGCGCAAACCTTGGTTGTTCCTAGATCAAGACCTACAACTATGTTTTGGCTTTTTGCCATAACCCGTTCCTTTAAGATTGCTCAAAAACAATCCCCCATCTTTTGTATCTAATGTCCAGCCATCTTATGGAAGGTAACTTATTTATACCCTTTAAATATTGCAAGAGATATTGTAATTTTTCCAGCTTATTTTCGAAATTTTCACTTCCAATTAGAATTTTTAAATTTTCAAGCCTTATAGAAAACTCCTCCTGAGAATTATACTCTATTTCCACTTTGTTCTTCATGGAGGGCAGGGCACGTTTGATCTCAGCTGAAAGATTCAGAGTTTTAAGAAGAACCTTTTCAGGAACAACTGGTTTGCCTTCTGTTTCAAAAGGCTCTTCGGGGCAATAATTAAGCTTTGGTAAACTTCTGTCGGTTCTATTTGCCGAAGTAATGATACTTCCCCCTCTGTCTATATAGAAACAGTCACTACAGCAAAGAATTATCTGAGGAACCTTCTCTGTAACCAAGATGTTTATGTTTATCCTTATCCTTCCCGTTGGCGCCCATTCTACAGAAACCTTTTCAATCCAAGGATGTTTCCTGAGCTGATCTTCAATGTCTCGAAGCTTGATATCCCAAATGGACATCCCCTCAGAAAGAGGGATAATTTTTTTAATCTCTTCCTCTTCAAGTCTGCTAAGACCATGAATTTTGATATTTTGGATTCTACCAAAGGAAGATCTTTTTAGAGCTTCGTAAAGAAAGATGGAAGAAGCGGTTGCTAAGGAAATTAAAGCCACAAGAATTAGTAGAAAAACTACGAAGGATCCTCTGCTATGTTTCATTACATTAATCGGAGTTTCTATAAATTAAGGTGTCTTTCTTCCAGTGAATATCATCCTTTTGGGGGTGATCAACGTTGTAGTGGAGTCCTCTGCTTTCCTTCCTCTGAATGGCGCAAGAAACTATCATGTGAGCTACTAAGGCCAGATTTCTAAGTTCCATAGCATCGGTATTTAAAGGCATATTAGGAAGGTGTTCCTTAATTTCCCGCCTTATTTGTTCTATATGATTTTTGGCAAGTTCTAGCCTGTTATCCTTTCGAACTATGCCTACATAATTCCACATAATCCTTCTTATTACATCCCAATTGTGGGCTATTAGGACCATCTCGCTTTGATCGTTGCTTTTCAGTGCAGAATAGGGACAATCCTCATGGGAAAGCTTTGGGTAGGACTCCCTTTGCCAATTCTTAATATTCTCTTTAACATCCAGGTAAGCCCTATGACTAAAAACAACCGCTTCAAGAAGAGAATTGCTTGCCAGTCGATTTGCTCCATGAAGCCCTGTGCAGGCGCATTCTCCGATGGCGTAAAGGTTATCTATAGATGTTCTTGCCCAAACATCAGTTAAAATACCACCGCACATATAATGAGCTGCAGGGACAACAGGAATTGGCGTTTTTGTAATATCTATCCCAAGGGAAAGGCATTTTTCGTATATGTTAGGAAATCTTTTAATGATAAAGTCTTTTCCTCTATGGGATATGTCGAGGAAAACGCAATCATCTCCAGATTTTTTCATTTCAGTATCAATTGCTCTTGCGACTACATCTCTAAAGGCAAGATCTCCCAGCGGGTGATACTTATGCATGAAGGAACGGCCATGTTTGTCTATTAATCTGCCTCCCTCACCTCTTAAAGCCTCAGATATAAGAAAATTTTTGGCTTGGGGATGATAAAGACAGGTTGGATGGAATTGGACAAACTCAAGATTGGCAAGCACTGCTCCAGCTCTATAGGCTATGGCAAGTCCATCACCTGTTGCCACATCGGGATTACTGGTATAAAGATAGACCTTTCCAGCACCGCCAGTGCAAAGGATTGTTGCATGAGCTAAAAACAAATCAATTTGCCCTGTTTTGCCATTTAAAACATAAGCTCCCCAACATTTTCTTCTTTTCTTCACAGATATGTCGCCAACCCTTACGCCATTTTCCTCAATGATAAGATCCAAAGCAAAATGATTTTCAAAGATGTGGATCCTTGGATTTTGCTCGGCAGCTTTAATCAAAGCAGTTTCTATAGCCCTTCCTGTCATATCCTGAGCATGGATTATGCGATTTCTGCTGTGACCTCCTTCCCTTCCTAAGTCAAAATCAAAGGGTCCGTTACCCTTTAAATTAAAGGCAACACCCCATTCAACGAGCTCCTTGATCCTTTCTGGTCCAGATTTTACAACCAGCTCAACAACCTCTTGCTTGCACAGACCGTCACCAGCCATTAAAGTATCTTGGATGTGAAGTTCAAAGGAATCATCATGGCCTATAGCGGCAGCTATTCCTCCCTGGGCATAGTTAGTAGAAGTCTCCAGTTTGTCTTTTTTTGTTACTATGGCTACTTCGCCAAGATTTGCCGCTTTAAGGGCAAAGGAAAGTCCAGCAATCCCACTTCCTATGACTAGAAGATCAAAACGATATTCCATGGTAACTTTTTGCTCCTTCTTGGCATTTGTGTGTCTAAAAGTTATATGGTAATTTCCAACTCTTCAAGATATTGTTGCAAGTTCAATGTAAAATTTCTAAGGTGTAGTTTCAAGGAACTTTCTAGTAAGTTGATGTTTTATATCCGAAAGATTTGTGGTAAAATTTCTTTGGAATATTTTATACTTAAATCAAGCTAGCCAATGGATCTAAAAAAATTCTTAGTTGTTCAAATTGATCCGCCAAGCGAAGAATTCCAGGGCGACCATTATTACAGAAGCTATGTTCCTCTTCTTACCCTTGGAAATTCTTCCAGCTACTTTTATACCATAGGACTTACAAACGAAAATAGGCTCAAAGAGTATCTTTCAAGGATTGCAGATATACTTGTATTGAATCTTCTGGGCGATATTGATCTTTTCCCGATTATAGTGGAACGAAGAAAGAAGGGCTTAATCACCATATATGAATGGAACGACGATATTTACAATATTCCTCCCTGGAATCCCCAATACAGATTCTTTGCCCAGCCAAAAATACAGATGGTTATGGAACTTCTTGCAAAAAGCTGTGACGTTGTCCAGTTTAGCTCCAGAGTTTTAGAGGAAAAGTATAAATGGTTGAACTCTCGACGGAAGGTTTTTGTAAATTATCTACTAGATATACCAGAGCCTAGATTTCACACTGATAAAGATATCATTGAAATAGGCTATGGTGGTTCCGCAGGCCACCTATACGATGTTGCCTATGTAGCTCCAGCCCTTATGGATTGGATAGTAAAAAAGAAGGCTCGACTGAATATTATGGCATCTCAGGAAATAGTAAACCTTTTTAGAGGCCTTCCTAAGGAAAAATTAAGAGTTTTCCCAACAGGCAATATTTACCAATATTATAACTTTGTAAGTATGCTGGATATTGGGATAGCCCCTCTTCAGGATATCCCCTTCAACAGATCAAGGTCGGATGTAAAATTTTTAGAATATTCTGCCTATTCCGTAGTTCCTGTTTTACAAAAGACTGGTCCTTATCTTGAAGTTGTAAAGCACGGAGATACAGGACTATTGTTTGAAAACGTAAAAGAATTTGTTTTAATTCTAGATCGCCTTTTGGAGGATACCGTTCTTAGGAACAAGATATCCCAGAGGGCAAGAGCCTATGTCTTAAGAGAAAGGCTAATTTCTAATCACATTAGCGAAAGAGAAGAATTTTATCTAAAGCTTATCAAAGAAAAATCACTAAAGCCAAAGGACAACCTGATGGAAATCTTCGAAAAAGTTGCAAAATCTGAAGGGGCTATTCGAAGGGGTAATTATATTTTGCTTGAACCAACTGAGTTTGAGAGGAACCTAAGAGATGGTCTTTATATGATGGCTTGCGGTTCTTTTAATGAAGCCTACTTAAAGTTTATTCTGGCTTCACGTCTAAATGAAAGAAGCTATTTGCCTTATCTTTATGGTTCAATGTGTAAAGCCGAGGACAGGGAAAGGATGCTTAAAGAAGCTTTGAGGAGAAATCCAAAGTCAATCTTAGCAAGGTGGCTGATGAAGGATGGGGGATATGATGGGAAGTTATGATGAGGCTAGAGAAAGAATGGTTGAAAACCAAATAATAAGACGTAATATCAAAGACCCAAGGGTTATTGCGGTCATGAAAAAAATCCCCAGACATCTTTTTGTGCCCGAAAATTATAGATCTCAAGCCTATGAAGACCATCCTGTTCCGATAGAGGAAAAACAGACAATATCCCAGCCCTATATTGTTGCTCTCATGACAGAAGCCTTAAGACTTAAAGGAAATGAAAGGGTGCTTGAAATAGGAACAGGTTCCGGTTACCAAACTGCCATATTAGCAGAGCTTGCCGACAAGGTTTTTACAATCGAAAGAATAGAACTGCTCCACAGGAAAGCAAAAGAAAGGCTTGATAAGATGGGCTATAAAAATATATTTTACCGCCTTGGCGATGGAACAATGGGATGGCCAGAGGAAGCTCCCTTTGATTGCATCTTGGTTTCTGCGGGAGCTCCAGCCCTTCCACAACCACTTGTCGATCAGTTAGCAATGGGTGGCAGGATGATTATTCCTGTAGGAGATAAGCTTAGTCAGGAACTTGTTCTGGTGGAAAGAGTTCCTGAGGGCATTAGAAAGTCTTTCCTTGGGGGTGTAAGGTTTGTGGATCTCGTTGGTAAGTGGGGATGGAAAGAGTAGGTTTAAATATAACTTGCCTTTTTTGGGTATTATGTTTTCATTAAATTGTATGCATTGAAAAGCAAGTTTTGGCATTCCTTTGCTCTGTAAAAAAACGGGGTCACCTTGGACGCAGGTAGAAGTAACTCGATTCAGAAATTAAAGGAATTTATCGATATTGTAGACCTGATAGGGGAGTTTGTAAGCCTTAAACGGGCAGGTCGTCGGTATGTTGGGCTTTGTCCTTTCCATACCGAGAAAACTCCCTCTTTTTTTGTGGATCCTCAGACTCAGTTCTTCTACTGTTTCGGCTGTAACACCGGAGGGGATGCCATAAGGTTTATTATGAGATATAAAGGATTTTCCTTTAACGAAGCTGTTAGCTTCCTTGCCAAACGATACAATGTTCCTGTTGATATTTCTTTCCATTCTAAAAAGGAAGGTAGTGAGAAGCTATTAGAACTTATAGAAATTGCCGAAAACTTTTTTTATCACCAGCTCCGCCACAGCAAAACCGGTGAGATAGCGAGAAAGTATCTCGAAAAGCGTGGAGTAATTGACAAAGTTATAGAAGAGCAAAGGCTTGGCTATGCTCCTCCTGGCTGGAAATCTCTTGTTAAACACTTTACTGAAAAGAACTTGGACTTAAGAAAAGGTGTTGAAATTGGGCTTTTTGGATCTTCCTCTGGTGGATATTATGATAAGTTTAGAAACAGGCTTATATTTCCTATAAGGGACACCAGGGGTTATACCGTTGCTTTTGGGGGAAGAATTCTTGATAGTGATGTTTCAGGGGAGCCTAAGTATTTAAACAGTCCAGAATCGAGTATTTATCAAAAACGAAATCTTCTTTATCAATTCCATTTAGCTCAAGAAGCCTGTAGAAAGGAGGGAAGGGAAGTCCTCCTAGTGGAAGGCTATATGGATGCACTGGCCTTCCATAATGTTGGTTTTTACAGGGTTGTGGCAACCCTTGGCACCGCCTTTACCGCCCAGCAGGCCAGGCTAATCAAGCGTATAGCTGATGAAGTCATCCTTGTCTATGATGGTGATGATGCTGGCAGAAAGGCCATGATAAGGATTTTTCCTTTTCTGGTTCAGGAAGGACTAAAAAGTAGTTGCGTTGTTCTTCCAGAAGGCATGGATCCCGATGATTTTCTAAAAAATCATTCTTTAGAAGATTTTCAAAAGCTTCTTCAGTCAAGAAAGGATCTAGGAGAGTTTGTGATTGAAGAATTCCTAAAAACCTGGGATGGCACGTCAAGGGGTAAAATGGCAGTTTTAGAAAACATCTTTCCCTATATTAAAAACATAGCGGAACCTGTTCCTTATTCAGAATATGTATCTCTGCTGGCTAGTAGATTGGGTCTTTCTGAACAGATTGTTATTGAGCAATTTGGAACATTCCAGAAAAAGATATCGAAAGACACTTCTTATAATTTTAAAAAGGCAGTGGTTGCAGATACTCCGCCCTTGGAAGAGGAGATATTAAGAATAGTTTTAAAGTATCCCTTTTTCGTGGATGAGCTCCTTAGCAATGAAAGGGTTTGTTTGCTAATTGCTGAATCTAGTCCGGTTTATGCGGAAATTTTTAATGCTTTAAAAGAGACAAGGCTTGAATTTCAAGAAAGGCAGGATAATAACTTTTATGTCAACCAGGTTTATGAAAAACTTGCTGATACTAGGGCAAGAGATTTAATTTCTCGACTACTTCTTGAGGGAGGTGAATTTTACAGCAGTCAGGAAATAGCGGAAGTTTTTCTTAAGGATTATCTAGAAGCGTTGAAAAAGCGTTTGGCAAGAATAAATCGCGAGTCTCTGATTAAGATGCTAGTGTCCGCCGAAAAAAAAGGCGATTTTGAGGTTGTTAAGAATTTACTTAGAGAGATTTGCCTTTTAGGAAAAGAAGGATTTTTTCCGAAAAACTAAGGTTGTGGGGGTGATAGGTAGATGAGTAACGCAACTCCTAAAGGTAAGAATAAGCAGATAGATGTGGATGAACTAAGGGAACTGATATCCCGTGGCAAGGAGAAGGGTTATTTAACCTACGATGAGCTCAACGAAGCTCTCCCTGAAGAAGCTTTATCACCAGATAAGCTTGATGATATGCTTATAGTTTTTGATGAAATGGATATTGAGATTGTTGACTCTGAAGATGACCTGGCGGTTGTGAAATCTAGGCTTGGTGGATCCAATGTTGTGCCTTCGGTAGATGAAGAAATAGTGGAGGAAGAAGAGATCTCCTATGATGATACCTCCGTGAGAGTGGCTGATCCTGTTAGGATGTATCTTAAGGAGATGGGCAAGGTTGGGCTTCTAAGTAGGGAAGAGGAGGTTGAAATAGCCAAGAGAATTGAAGCGGGTGAAAGGGAAGTTTTTAATGCTATAATGGAATCTTCCATTGGAATCAGAGAAATCCTTTCTATTAGAGATAAGCTTCAAAGCGGTCTTCTTGAGGTATCTGATGTGCTGAAAGATGCCGATGATATCTTGATGGAAGAGGAAGGGGAGAATTTGAAAAATAAAGTTATTTCTATGCTAAATGAGGTTCAAAGGCTCGATGAGGAAAATAGAAAACTTCAGACTCAACTTCTTTCCGATGCCATAGACGAATCGGAAAAGGCAAAGTTAATCGCCCAGATTGAAACCAATAAGGAAGGCATCATTTCTATTCTAAAGGAGCTCCAGCTTGGCAAAAGCCATATTGATGGTATTGTCGAAAAACTTAAACAGTATATCGGTGAGATTGAAAGGCTAGAAAAAGTAATTGAAGAGTGTGAAAGCCTTTTTGGTAAGCCTATAGAAGAACTTGAACTTGGGGTTCAAGAAGATGGTAATTCAGAGCTCATTTCAAAAACTTTAGAGGCTAAAAAACGAATTAAAGAGCTCGAAAAAGAAGCAAAAACAGATTCCAAAACTCTGAGACAGCTTCTTGAGCGAGTTGAAAATGGTATGAAGAAAGCAAAAGCTGCAAAAACGGAGATGATTGAAGCAAATCTTAGACTAGTTGTAAGCATTGCAAAAAAATACACCAACAGAGGTCTTCAGTTTCTTGACCTTATCCAAGAGGGAAATATCGGGCTTATGAAGGCTGTTGATAAATTTGAGTATCAAAGAGGCTATAAATTCAGCACCTATGCCACCTGGTGGATTAGGCAGGCAATAACAAGGGCAATAGCCGATCAGGCAAGAACTATTCGTATTCCTGTCCATATGATTGAAACCATCAACAAACTTATCAAGACCTCCCGTTATCTTGTTCAGGAACTTGGAAGAGAGCCAACACCTGAAGAGATTGCGGAAAAGATGGATCTTCCTGTCGATAAAGTAAGAAAGATACTAAAAATAGCCAAAGAACCAATAAGTCTTGAAACACCAATAGGGGAAGAAGAAGATAGTCATCTTGGCGATTTTATAGAGGACAAAAGAGTTATCAATCCTTCCGATGCAGTTCTTAACCTAAATCTAGCTGAAAAAACTAGAAGAGCTCTTGCAACTTTGACCCCAAGGGAAGAAAAGGTGCTTCGTATGCGCTTTGGAATAGGAACCACTGCTGATCATACTCTTGAAGAAGTGGGTCAAAGTTTTCATGTCACCAGAGAAAGAATTCGCCAAATAGAAGCAAAAGCTTTAAGAAAGCTCAGACATCCTAATAGAAGAAAAGAGCTCAAAAGCTTTATAGAAAGCTAAAATATTTTCTTGGCGAAATAGATAGAACGTGGTTTAGCCAAGGTAACAGAGTAATCCAACTAGCATTGTTTTAGAAAGCTGGCTACCTGCTTTCCTTATTACAGGTAGCCAGCTTTTTATCAATCTTTCAGGAAAAAGGTGTGATATTCTTCTTCTGTGAGATGAGTCTTTAAAATCCTACTGATGCTTTCGAAAAGGGCGTTAATTTCTTCATCGCTTAGTCTTGGGACAATTAGTTTCATAAGTTCATCATCTGTGAACTTCTGAAGGTAGTAGATAAGGGATTTCTCATCAATTTCTCTTGAGAGTCCAAAGGCAACAATCCCTTTGTAGGTTTCCACAAAATTGTGGGAATGTTTTTTCTGGCTCATTAAACTTAATCTTCCTCTTCCATGTAATAGTCCAGCCCAAGGTGAGTGATCTGTTCCTCTTCCATTAGATACCTCAGGGTGTTTTTCAGTTTCATTAGCTGAATAAAGAGGTCATGTTCAGGATAGAGATTGCTTTTGTGCATAGGGCTTTTAAAGTAGAAAGATAGCCATTCCTGAATTCCGCTCAGATTAGCTCTTTTAGCAAGATCAATAAAAAGAACAAGATCTAGCACCAGAGGAGCAGCCAAGATGCTATCTCTACATTGAAAATCTATTTTTATCTGCATGGGATAGCCTAACCACCCAAAGATATCTATGCAATCCCACCCTTCCTTATTGTCCCCTCTAGGGGGATAGTAGTTTATGGTAACTTTGTGGTAGTAGTTTTTATAAAGGGTTGGATATAGATGGGGCTGTAGTATGTAGTCAAGAACGGAGAGTTTGCTTTCTTCCTTGGTTTTAAAGGAGTCCTTGTCATCAAGAACAAGACCATCTCTATTTCCAAGAATATTAGTGGAATACCATCCTTCAAGACCAAGCATTCTGGCCTTTAATCCTGGCGCTATGATGGTCTTGATAAGAGTTTGACCGGTCTTAAAATCCTTTCCTGCAATAGGCACATTGTTCTTGTTTGCAAGCTCTATCATGACAGGTATATCTACGGTAAGATTTGGAGCTCCGTTAACAAAGGGTATACCAAGTTCTAGAGCTGCCAGAGCATAGAGCATACTTGGAGCTATATTTGGATCGTTTCTTTCAAGTCCTTCGTAAAAGACTTCCAGGGATTGATGAACTTCTTGCTGTTTAAGATAGATTTCAGTGCTACCACACCATATCATTACAGCTCTAGAAACGTTTTCTTTTGCTATGAAATTTTGGATATCCTCCTTTATAGCTTCAACTAAGTCCTTTAAGCTCTTGTATTTTTTTATATGAGTGCCGTCTAAGTTCTTCACAAAACGCCTATCAAAGGCAGCGGGCATAGGTTTTATGCTGGATAGAAAATCCTTTACTGGTTCTAAATGATCCTTACTTAGAACCTTTGCATATGTGGCCGCTTCGTATAGATTTGCTTCGTAAATGTCCCATCCCGCAAAGACAAGATCTTCCAAGTTAGCCAGAGGCACAAGATCTTTTATCCTAGGAACTCTTTGTTCGTAGCGCTTACCAAGCCTTATTGTGCCAAGTTGGGTTAAAGAACCAACAGGCTCTCCCAGGTTTCTTCTTATAAGCTCAACGCCTGCAATGAAGGTCGTGCTTACTGCTCCACCAATCCCCGGAATAAGAACCCCTAACTTACCTTCCGGTTTAACAATCTGGTCTTTCCTTCTAATATTTTTTTCCTTCAAAGCTAAATCCTCCGCTTGTATATAAATTGGTGGGAAATTTTTATCCGTCAGTTGGTGGGAAATTTTTATCCGTCAGTCAGATGTAGAATAGGACTAAACATGTCAAAAGTCAATGAAAGGCAGTATGTTGTCTCTTTCAATCCTGTGGTGGAAGGGGATATTAATAGGATATGTGCAGGAAGAGATGTAGATGAAGAGGACATTTACTGGATTAAAAGGGCTAAAGCGGTTATTCTTCCCAATGGGTGTTCTGAAAAACTTTACTTCACAGCCAGAAAATATTGTCCCAATGTTTTTCCTAACTATCTTCATAGATTTTTGTTTCCAGGAAAGGTAGGTCAAATAAGGATGTTTAGGCATTACAATATAAGACATCCAAAGAGCATGCTTTTTAGCTCTGTCCGGTCTGTTCATGAGAGATTCTGGAGGAGCCTGAAATATCCAGTTGTGATAAAAACTTCCCAGGGAGGTGAGGGTGAAGGTGTTTTTTTGGTGTTTTCTTTCGAGGAACTAGAAAGCGTTATTTTGGAAATATCATCTATGGAAAGAAGTGGATTTGAGGGGTTTTTAATTCAGGAATACATTCCAAATGATGGACGAGATTTAAGAGTTGTTGTTATAGGAAAAGATCTTTATCCCTATTGGAAGGTTGCTCAAAACAACAGCTTTTTACATAATCTTTCTAAGGGGGCTTCGGTAGATAGCACCTCCGATGTGGAAAGAATTGAAGCTGGCTTAACATTTGTATTGGAACTTATAAAAGCTACAGGGATAAACCTTGCAGGCATTGATCTATTGTTTCACAAAGAAGACAAGAAAGGAAAATATCCCTACATACTTGAAATAAACTACTTTTTTGGAAGAAAAGGTATTGGCGGGAACAGAAGATACTACGAACTCCTTAATAAAGCTGTAAGGGAGTGGTTAAAAAGTATTTAGATTATCCGCCTCCAACAGCCGGGAAGAAAGCCACCCTTTCGTTTCCTTCAAGTGTTTTGTCCATGGAGGAATGAATTCCGTTTACCATTACTATCTTAACTTCCTCTGGAGGAATTCCAAGCCTTTGAGTTACTTCTAAGACAGTTGAGCCAGAAGAGACCTCCATTATAACACCCTTTTCGGGATTGTAATCAGGAATAAATCTTCTTAAGGTAGCTGCTAAAAATACTTGAATAGGCATTTCCTTAGCTTGCTTCTCCAGTGGTGGATGGGCGATAATTTCTAAAAACTCTTTTTACATGAACATTCGATACAAGGGCTGCATAGTCTTTGCCATGCTCAACTTTTACACTTATGGAATTTCTATCTATTTCCATATACTTTGATAGCACTGCCAGTATCTCGTTTTTTATTTCTTCCATAACGTCTGGATCTATGCTCAGGCGATCATGGAGAAGAACAATTTGCATCCTATCCCTCGCAACTTTACCGCTCTTTTTCTCGCTGAGAAATCTTTTTATTGATTCAAGCATCTTTTACTCCCTCGATTAGGCATTCCATATGAGTCTTTTCACCTTACTAAAAAACCCTTCATAGTCGTTGTCAGATGGAAGGGGAATATTTTCGCCTTCGAGTCTTCCTGCTATTCTCTTAAAAGCTAGAGCAGCAGGGCTCTTTTTCTCGTGAACAAGAGGCACACCCTTGTTAGTTGATATAATCACATCCTCACTTTCAGGAATGATGCCTATAAGAGGTATAGAAAGGAGGGAGCATATGTCGGAAGAGGACATCATATCTCCCCGTTTTATCATTTTATTGTTTACTCTGTTTATGATTAGGCTGATGTCTCTAAGCAAATTAGCCTCTAGAAGTCCAATAACTCTATCAGCATCCCTTATAGCAGAAACTTCGGGTGTGGTAACAACCAAGGCTTTTTGAGCGCCAGCTATAGCGTTCCTGAAACCCTGTTCTATGCCTGCAGGACAATCAATTATTACATAATCGAAGGTTTCCTCAAGTTTTTTGCATAATTCTTTCATGGCTTCAGGGCTTACAGCATCTTTGTCTCTCGTTTGAGCAGCTGGAATCAGATAAAGAGAGCTCACTTTTCTGTCTCTTATCATTGCCTGTTCTATTTTACATTTTCAC
>FWWM01001123.1_pt1 | contig 83472 bp, 54 predicted proteins | sample 2228351 | NCBI WGS metagenome assembly FWWM01 (sample SAMEA103939774, study PRJEB20133) | metagenome | reverse complement strand
GTGATTCCTGCCAGTGTGATCAAATCCTGGGGGCTCGAGCCAGGGATGGAATTCGAGATCGATATTCGTATCCCATCTCGGATGGACGACCTGCCAAATTTCCTCCTGACATTCCACCTGACAAAACAGTGCAGGATTTTCTGGATGAATTTGAGCAGAAGTACGGGATGACGTCTGAGGAATTCTATGAAAAATATCAACAGGGTGAGACTGAAGATGATTTTGACACCAATGATTGGGCGGGCTGGTATGAGACCAAATTGAAATTGGAAGATGAAAAAGCAGATCCCAGCAAAACGACTTTAAAATTGGTGAATCGTTTTGAATTCAAGAGGAAATCTGGTAAATGCTAAATAATATCGATCACTATTCTGATTTTATCTATTCCCTACCAGATAAATTTTTCGAAATTACAGCGGCAAGAATTGACCTGTTTACGATTGGGCAGAATTTATTGAAAATTACAGGGATCATTTATTTCCCCGATGGCATCGAGCTTAGGTTCCAGGAGCGAATCAATATTGAAGCTGCACGATATCAAAATGAAGTCCCAAAAAACGAACAACGCATTTACTATTACGACCCTCAACCGCCTCCCAACGATCCTGATCTCGCTTCGACATTTCCTCATCACAAACAGGTTCCATCCGACATCAAACACCATAGAAAGCCAGCACACAATATCTCTTTCGACCAACCGAATTTGCCTGTGGAGATTCAGGAGATTGTGGATACAGTCATCCGTCATCAAAAATCTTCCAGCGGAAGATAGAACAACAACAGATGCTTTATTCTGGTCTTCCGTTGTTGTCTGATCATTCTATATGTTATATTAAAATTCTTTCCAATCCGCCCAGGCGGAATAAAAGATCAACGGAATTAATTGATTGGTTGTTATCCGTTGTTGTTCTATCATCAATTGGGGAAAAAATGCCAGGCAACGCTTTCCGATTTCAAATAGTCAAATACGATAGCAAAGCAAGGATACGACTATATGGGTCTTGATGATCAGGCGACTTCTGAGCAAGAACTGATCCAGCGCTGTTTGAATAATGATCTGTCTGCCTATCGAGAGCTTTATGAGCAGCATAAAAATGGATTATTCAACATTGCGATGCGCATTCATCAGAACGTTCAAGATGCGGAAGATTCTTTGCAGGAGGCCTTTATAAAAATCTTTCGAGCTTTACCCGATTTCAAAGGGGAATGTAAGCTCGCCACCTGGATTTATCGAATTGTGTTGAATACCTGTTTGAGCAGGGTGAACGAAAAAAAAACATCAATCGATCTCTATGAAAAATTCGGAGGAAAACTCTTGAATGTCTCTGACAGTAGCAGCGATTTAACAGCAGCGATAATTTTGGAGCAGGAGATGGCCCAGCTTCCTGCTGGATATCGCACCGTGTTTGTTCTGTATGAAGTGGAAGGATTTTCACATGAGGAGATTGCAGCCATTTTGGAGATTACGGTTGGGACCTCCAGGTCACAATTATTCAAAGCCAAAAAGATGCTGCGAAAACGATTAAAGTCGTTTCTTAGTATCTAAGTGATAAAATTCTTGCTCAATGAGCAAAAATATTTTAACCGCGAATTCCGCGAATTATTCAAATTGCGCGAATTAAGAATTAGCGAATCCGCCAACTGGCGGATCGCGAAATTAGCGGTTCAAGGTCCTTTTGGTTCTGGCTTGTCCAGGTTAGGTGATTCGGGAATTAGGTAATTGGGAAGGAAAAGCGTTGATGAGTTTAAGCAGACAGCAAACATCTGAACAATGGGATCAGAAAATATCTGAACTTGCCAAACAATTGAAACGCAACGAGCCGCCAGAGGAATTGTGGGATAAAATCGAAGCACGCCTGCAAGCGGAGATGGATCGTTCGCTTCAGCTCGCTCAGGAGAAAAGGCATAGGCTTCGATGGCCGCCCAAAACTTTGCGCTATTTCCGAACCGCTGATGCTCGCTGGAATGGCTGGCGCATCGGATTTGCTGTGGCAACAGTTTTATTGATTATTTCACTATCGACCCTGTTCATTTATCAGCAATGGATCAATATCGTTCCTGACGAAACCGATATTTTGCTGGCTAAAATCGAAGGGGATATCGAAAAAGTAGAGCGGCAATATCAAAAAGCGATCGACCAGTTGACCCAGCTTGCCAAGCAAAATGAGCCGAATGTCGAGCCGTATTTGCTGGCGTTGTATCAGGAAAAAATCACCCTGTTGGATGAATCTATTCGAGAATGCCAGCGAGCATTGGCAGCGAATCATCGCCATCCCGTGGCGCAACTAGTGCTATTACAGAGCTATCGCCAGAAAATCGAGACGTTAAAATTAATCATTCAAACGAAATCATCTTAACTTTCAGGAGGCGTTATGAAACCGTTTATAAAATTCCTCAGGTTATTGTTCGTCATCTTTTTTGTTATCACTATTGGCTCAACCGCTGAAACCAAGACGACGGCTAACGAAAACGAAAAATATGATTATGCTCGAAAATTTGAGAAGGTCTATGATGTAGAGCCAAAAGCCAACTTCGTATTGGACACCCAATTTGGTAGTGCGGTCATTACCGCCTGGGGCCAAAATAAGGTCAGCATCATAGCGGATATCAAAGCAAGCGCCAAAGATAAAGAGTTTGCTACTGAATTTGGAGAGCAGATCAAAATCGAAGTTACTCAGAGTCCTGCTGAGCTGCGGATCGAGACCATCGTTCCTGAGCGACAAAGCTACAAAACAGGCTGGTTCAAACGAAGCAGTGTTTCTTACTCGGTAGATTACACGATCAATATTCCCGCTACCATGTCGGCGAATTTGAACAATTCTTTTGGAAAGTTATCAGCATCGGGAATTCAGGGCGCTTTAAAAGCAAAAACCAATCAGGCAAATTTATCCATTTCCAATTGCTCGAATGTGATTCGGTTATACAATCGCTTTGCGGATATTCGAGTTCAAGACATTGGCGGTAAAGATGTTGAAATTGAAAATTCCAATGGCGATATTGAAGGCAATATCATCAATGCGAATGCTAATTGTTACAATCGCTTCGGCAAAGTTGAAGTGCAGGAAGTCAAGGGCGACCTGATGATCGATAACAGCAACGGTGATGTTTTAGTCATTGGCGTAACAGGAAAAGCCAGCGTCACCAACCGCTTCGGTTCAATCGATTTAAAAAATATTGGCGGCGAAATCAAAGTGAATTCAGGTAACGGCTCCATACGCATCAAAGATGTGGCAGGTGGCCTGGTACGCAATCGTTTTGGCGAGGTGCGGATTTTAAACACTACGCAGGCGAATCTGGGGGTGAATGTCGATAATGGCAATGGCGATATCATTGTTGAGTCCATCAAAGGCAATGCGACGCTGTCCACTTCTTTTGCCCATATCGAGGCGGTGGACGTATCGGGAAATGTGATTGCCTCAGGAGGAAACTCGTCAATTCAAATTATCAATCCTGGCGGTACCGTGGACGCTGAAAACTCCTTTGGCTCCGTAAAAGTCCTTAACGCTCCTTCCGATGTGCAGATTCGCAATAGCAATGGATCAATCGAGGTGGTGGCAGCAAAAGTGGGAAAAAATTATCGACTACGTACCAGCTTCGCTCCTATCAAATTAACTTTTCCGCAGAGCCTTTCGGCATCGTTTTTAGTCGAGACCAACTTCGGAGAAATCGCGACCGATTTTCCGCTGAATATTAAAAAGACCGATAACTCCCGAACTCTGGAAGGAACCATTGGCGACGGAGCGGCTCGGATCGATATCAAAAATTCCAATGGGAGTGTTTATCTGAGGCAAAGATGATGCTGGGTAATTGGGTAATCAGGGAATTGGGCAATTGCTGAACCAAAAGACCGATTCCTTGCCTAATGAATAAATAATTTGAGTTTCAAAGAGAATCCCGATTGTAGTGTACAAAGGCAGTCGGGATTTTTTATTTTATTGGAATGATAAACCTTTATGAAGATTATGACCCTTTGCAGAGACTCGTTTCCTGAAAAATTTATCTTGACTAAAATCATCTAATTTGTTATCTTGCATCGTAGCTGTAGGACAGGATGGCATACTGTCCTACAATTCATATTTTTTATCTATGATCTGGAGGCAACAATCTTGCAGGAATTAGAATTATCATTCCCTTTTGATAAGCCTACTTTATTGATCAGCGATTTGCACCTGGGCGATGGAAGCCGAGCCGATAATTTTCGCCAGAGCAAAGCGGAACAGCCACTGCATGATTTTCTCGATTGGGTCAAACAGCGTGGCAAACGGCTGATTATCAATAGCGATTTGTTCAAACGGCGGAAGTTTTACCTGCCGATTTCATAAAATAACTACACATTCTGGTCAAATTCCAACAACTTGCCGATCAAGGAGTGAAAATGATCAATGTGCTCGGCACTCAGGTTTCGATCTCAACTAAATCCATTCTTAGTCTCTCTCGGTGGTTCAAAGCTATAAATTTTGATCATCAAATCCACAACCATAACCATTGCGAAGTTTACGTCATTAGCAAGGGTCTCGATCTGAGCTCCATTGTTTCAATCGCATAAAGGCAAAAATATGTCCCCAAAAATATTCATCGAAATCGTCACTCTGGATTCACGAGCCTGTTCGCCCTGTCAATATATGGTCGAGATGGTAAAAAAAGTGGCGCCATCGTTTCCTGGCCAAATCGAATGGAAGGAGAGTTTGATCAAGACCAGGGAAGGTATGCAGCGGATGAAGGAATTGGGGGTGACGAAATTGCCGACGATTTTGATCAACGATGTCCCTGAGTTTATCAGCATCATCCCGTCAGAGCATCAGTTGAAAGCGGCGATTGAAAGGCATTTGTACAACAATTTTTATTCGGAGGAGGTGATCGTGAAATAAACTATCGTAGCAAAAATATCGAATGAATCAACTAAAATTTTAAGTCACAGCGCTCATGAACTGATAACGGACAAACTTAGGAGATGTCTAATGAAAAAAGTTACTACTAAATGGTTTCTCGTAGCTTTCTTTGCCTTTGTATTGCCATTGTTAAGTGCTTGCTTCACCATATTGGAAGTCGATCAACCCGCGACGGTTGCGCCGAATGCTTCGATCGAAGTTGCGTTACAGGTTCGGACTGAAAGCACCGATGCCAACCCTCATTACGGTATTTTGGGTTTACTGATCCCGAATGACTGGACCGTGGACCTGGTGACCTATTCCGGCGATTTTGGGCCAGACACCTGCAGCTTTCTGCATCCTGACAGCATCGATGGCGATCCAGGTGGTCAGGTTGATTTTTGGGCTGATTCACTGGAAGCTCGTTTTCCGAGCGGCGATGACATGATGTGGGTGGTCTACCAGGCCAATACGCCATACGCCTCTAACCTCGATACTGGATATGTGGATGTGGTCATAAAAATGACCGCTGGCGCAACGACTGGAAAATTCAATATCGGATATTTCGTGACAAATGCTGCGCTTGATTTCACGGATAGATCTTATTATGATATCAGCCTCGAAAATCCCATCGAGGTCGGAGGAACGGGCATCGCGAATCACCTCGATAAGACAACCCCCACTGTATTTCAATTGGGGCAGAATTATCCCAATCCATTTAATGCCGCGACCCAGATCAGTTTTAGTCTGCCGCAGGCTGGCTGGACAGAGCTGACGATCTACAATCTGCTGGGCAACAAGGTTGCAACCCTCCTCAGCGCGCCGATGGATGCGGGATCGTATCGGATTCGCTTTGAGGCCAGCGAACTGAAGTCCGGGATATACTATTATCGGCTCACATCTGGCAATTTCACTGCTGTCAAAAAATTCGTCTTGATCAAATAACACCTGACGTTGTCTGAGCAAAAATGTCATTCAACTGATTTTGCTCAGATGATTTTCGAGCTGATGCAAAATAGTAATTGTGCTCGCTCATGGCCTGCGAACGGTCATGAGCGGGTACCTTTGATAATTGGGATGATACCTCTCAATCGTGGATTAGCTTCGCCGGTTCATTGCATCTCGTCCAGATAGGTTGGAACAGCCCATTTCCATAAAAAATTATTTTAATCAAAAAATTGTTTGATTTTTAATTTTATTTGTGTATATTAGTCATGGCAAAATTAAAGACGTCAATCTTAAACCAAATTAATAAGGGTGAATGAAATGGCTGAAAAAAAGTTGAATTCCATAAAAACAGAACCGATCCTGGGGAGTAGCCCCATGGCGAAAAGTCTGAATCGAGCCGTTGCGAAATTAGCTGAAAATGATAATAACATTTTTATTTTTGGTGAGAGAGGGACTGGGAAAGAATTTATTGCTCGACAGATTTACATGCAAAGCTCACGGCGAAAGCATAATTTTGTTGTGATCGATTGCGCAACCCTGGGCAAAACAACCGCCAGCAAAGAGCTTTATGGTGTTGAGGGACAAGTGGACCAGGCAGGGGAACCTGTTCTGGGCTTGCTCGAACAGGCGAATCACGGGGTTCTTTTTCTAAAAAATCTCGATCAAATGAGCTCTGAGTATCAAGAGGAGTTCTTGCGCATCATTCGGGATAAGACCATTAGACGGCTGAATAGCGAGGAGAACATTACGCTTGATCTGCGTATTTTCGCTGCATCCGATCGCGAATTGAAGCATGACATGGAGATGGGGCGATTCAAGAAAGAGTTGTACTACTTGCTCAATACTTTCACGTTGTATATCCCGCCACTTCGCGAGCGCAAGCAAGATATTCCGGAATTATTCGCCTATTTTATGAAGAAAATATGCGCCGAACTGGGTAGAGAGGAACCAGCAGTGCCATCGGAAATCTTCGAATCGTTATTGGATTATGAATGGAAGGGAAACATTGGCGAGCTGGAAAGCACGGTCCAAACACTGGTACAACTGTCACCCAAAGATCGCCTATCGCCCGAGTTTCTGCCGTTCCGAATTCGGAAGCACCCGTTGGATATCCTCGAGCCAATCAATCTCAAGGGAGTGATCTCTGACATTGAGACATTTTTGATCAAAAAAGCGCTGCGCAAATTTGATGGCAACCAGGTGAAAGCGGCTAAACTGCTTGGCGTTCCAGAAGCCACATTGCGCTTTAAGATGAAAAAACATTCTATCTCCAGTCGCTAAGTTCATTCCCAGAATATCATCATAAAAAATCACGATGGCGATAGTCGATTTCATCGCGGATCAGGTAGGGGAATGTTGGTAGCTATTAGATAGAATCGACATAAAATAGAACAGGCGATCTTTAAGGATCGCCTTTTTTATTGTTCTCGATGAAAAAGGGGTTTTTGCTTCACAAGCAAATGGATGCAATTTTCATCAGCTGGGTAAATTCGAGCGAGTTATGTCAGCACCGCCTGGGTCTGATAATCGGGGACCGAAACCTGCCAACCCTTCTGTTGTCTCACCATCTCCGCGAACTGCTGCGTGACCTCAGGTTCGCCATGGGTAATGAACAACTGTCTCGGAGGCTTTTGGAAACCGGCAAGCCATCGGAACAGTTCGTCCTGGTCTGCATGAGCAGAAAACCCGGTAATCTGAGCGATTCTTGCTCGAATTTTATAGTACTGCCCCAAGATCCGAACCTCCTCGTTGCCATCGACAATCTGCCGGCCCAACGTGCCAATCGCCTGATACCCGACAAAAAGCACGGTGCTCTCGTAGCGCTCGATATTTTTGGTCAGATGGTGCTTGATCCTGCCAGCAGTGCACATCCCAGAACCAGCGATGATAATGACCGTGCCACGAATATGATTGATCGCTTTGGATTGATCAATTGTTTCGATCATTTTCAAGCCTTGAAAATCAAATGGAGATTCACGTCGCTGTAATAATCGCAACATTTCCTCATCGAACAATTCAGGATGGCTTTGGAACACCTGAGTGACGCGAATCGCCATCGGGCTATCCATAAAGACGGTCAGATGAGGGATGCGGTCGTGAAGCAATAATTGATTGAGATAATATAGCACCTCTTGGGCTCTCTCGACAGCGAAACTGGGGATGAGGATATTACCACCGGCCTGATAGGTGGATTGAATGATCTCTTCTAATTCATCCGCAATATGATCCCGACTGCCATGGAGCCGATTCCCATAGGTCGATTCCATAACCACGTAATCCGCTTCGCTGAAAATCGTCGGATCCAACAGCATCGGCGTTTTCCATCTCCCGATATCTCCAGAGAAAAGAATCGTCCGCGTCTCACCATCCTGCTGCACTCGCACCAGGACATTCGAAGAGCCAAGGATATGCCCTGCCTCATAGAAAGAGACTTCGATGCCCTCACCGATTGGGATTGGTTTTCCGTACCCAACAGGCTGAAAAAATGGCAGGGTGGCCTCGGCATCGGCGATCGTATATAGCGGCACCACGGGTCGCGGGCCGGTCCGTCCCTCGCGTTGATGGCGCTTGATCTTAAACGCAGCGTCTTCTTCCTGAATTTTAGCGGCGTCCAGCAGCACGATCTTGGCGATCTCGCTGGTGGCTTGCGTGCAATAAATCTTGCCCCTGAAACCGTCTCGGACCAATTTGGGAAGCAAGCCGCAGTGATCCAGATGGGCATGGGTGAGCAGAACGCCATCTAATGCCTCTGGCGCCACATAAAATGGGTCCCAATTTCGCGCCAAATACGGTCGCTCTTGATATAAGCCGCAATCGATCAGAAATCGTCTGTCGTTCGCTTCCAGCAAATAACGAGAACCAGTTACATTTTGAGCAGCACCGAGAAAAGTTAGCGTCATCTTCATGTGTTTATTCCAGAGTCTTTTTAGATTTTATCTGTTGTTTTCTTTCTAGAACTCTTAGTGCATCTAAGTGCGTCATTTCATAATCTCTCGCAAGGTTGTAAAATGATTCACACATCGCTTAAATATTCATAACGATCATCAATCAATTTCATTTAACATGATGCTGATTCCGATACTTTCAGTAATAAAAGCCCGATTTATTGGAACAAACCCATGGAACCTTATCCACCTTAGTAACCATCAATGATCAACCAGTGCTGAACCTTATTGGCTTATTTTTAATTTGAGTATGGTTCCTGATAAGGTAATAAGGTTCTGGTAGTACTGGGTCAAGTTTGTTACCAAGGTTAATAATGTTTTTTTCAAAGAGGTGGTTTGATTCGAGCATATTTATTTTTGTATTCTATTTCCTTCTTGGGTAACATCATTTGAGCATCAACACTTTCTTTAAATCCATCCATCCAGATGGAATTATTTGAGGGACCCAGTGATGACCACTATTGGACGAGATATTAATTTTAATAATAGACCGTTTTCAAACCCTATAATGATTTTTGAAATAGATCACTAAGCTGAAAGCTCGAGCTGGTGCGTCTCAAATATATCAAAACTAAATCAGTTTTACAAGGGAATTTTGAAAATTATCGCCCACTCAACAAGAGGAATTTAGCTTTGAAAATGCAATTAGAAATCTCGGCGTTCAAATATAAGACAAAAATTGGGGGAAGCATATTTTGAAGACGAGATGCTAATAAGGACAAAATATCCTGATAAAAACAGCGCTAACCTTTGGGGATCACTTTCAATTTCAGATGCCAAGCTTCTATTGGCCTTTTCTGCACCAAAATAATCAAATGATCCTCTCAAATCGTGATCCTATGCCAGGCTTACTTTCCAGCGCAAAAATGGTGATCTATCTGGGTCGCTTTTTTCTAAGAGTTCCACCTAATCTTGACCCATATCTGTCGATAAAAACATCTATCTCTCAGAACAGAAACAACCATCCAAATCGATCCCATTTCTGATTTATGCAAATTTCATTTGAGCTGGGGCATCGTCTCTTTGTCCATCCCCCTTTGAGCATAACAAGCGCCAGATTTTGATTTGACGATAAAATTATATTGAAAATTTGATTAAAAAAGATTATCTTTTCAAGCCATTCAAAAAATAACCAGGCAAGATCAACCGCGCTACATTACCTTGCCAGTGAGATCGCGATGAAGATAATGGATGAGAATTGAACTCAAGGTTAAGTGTCCAAAGCGAATCATCGGATCAGCTCAGGCGAGCAGGAAAAGGAGATGAATTTTGATCGGAGGGAGCAATGGAGTATCAAACACAGATTCTGATTGTGGTAATTGGATATCTGGCGTTACTGATTGGTTGGGGAGTCTATCAGGGTCGAAAAGTCAAAACCGATGTGGACTATGCGATTGCCGGTCGCAAGCTGCCAGGATGGGCTGCGGCGCTGTCCGAGCGGGCAACTGGGGAATCATCCTGGTGCCTGTTAGGTTTGCCAGGTGCAGCCTATGCGATGGGCTTAACCGAAATCTGGACCGCGGTTGGATGTGTGGTAGGAATCATCACGGCCTGGGCGCTGATAGCCTGGAGACTTCGGGATGAGGCGGAGCGCTACAGTGTGAGCACCTTTAGCGACTATGTGGCGAAAAGGCATGGCGATCTGGGCAGGGCGATCCGAATTGTTGCCAGCCTCATCATCGTATTCTTTTTCTTTTTTTATGTTGGGGCCCAATTTATCGGCGGTGGCAAAACACTCCATACGCTGTTTAAAATTGATCCAATCTCGGGTATGTTTATCACCGCGCTGATCATCATCCCCTATACCATCTATGGCGGCTTTCGAAGCGTGGTCTATACCGATGTGATTCAGGCGATCTTAATGATTACCACATTGATCGTTGCCCCGATCGTTGGAATTTTTTATTTGGCCAATCACAATCCAGCCGAATTATTCGCCACCAGCATTCCAGCAGCGCTTCAGAAAGCGGGGTCACATTATACTTCTCTCACTGGTGCCTCATCAGGTTTTTCTGCTGGGCTCATCATGATGACTGGCTTTTCCTGGTTTTTCGGCTACCTTGGCGGGCAACCGCAGTTGAGCATGAGGTTCATGGCAATCCAATCCCCTGCCCAGGCCAGAAAGGGCCGCAATATTGGCATCGCCTGGACCATCGCTGCCTATATCGGGGCCCTATCCATTGGCTGGATCGGGCTGGGCATTTTTGGCCCAACTGGCCTGGCTGATCGCGAATATGTGATGCCATCGGTCCTATTGAAAATCTTCCCCCCCGCCATCGCTGCGGTGCTCATCACTGGAGCCATCGCTGCGATGTTATCCACCGCTGATTCGCTACTGATCCTTTCGGCCACCGAACTGTGGGAGAATCTGATCAAGCCGCTCATCAAGTTGGAACAATCGTCAGAAAGAATCAATCTCTATCTCTCGCGGATCTTAACCGCACTTTTGGCCAGTGTCGCTCTCAATCTGGCTTTTATTTCCCCAACTAAGGTGATCTTCACCATTGTTGGCTATGTATGGGCCGGCGTCGGCGGCACATTTTCGGTGGTGATCTTAGCCACCTTGTTCTGGAAAAAATTTCACAGCAAAGCCGCGCTTATCACCATGATCGTGGGGATGATTTTCACCATTTTCTGGATCAGCACCGGCCTTGATGCAAAGCTGATCACTGCGCGGGTCATGACTTTCGTTGTTGCTGGTATAGTGGCAATTGTATCCACGTTGACTTTGCAACCCAAAACGAAATCAGGAAAGTGATGGCGGGCTGGCGTTCTGATTTAAAGTTCGCGAGTACCAATTCGAAGCGAAAATATTTGGGTGCGAGATCAAAAACGATTATTGATGCTCTCGCGATGTGAAAGCATGAGTCATCATTTCCTCAGATTCATTTATCCCATTGAGATGACCACGATTTTGGAGAGTCATCCGGCAATCGGAAATTTTTTGGAAGCGTCACAGAATGGTTCAGTTTAACTTACACCTGAATTTCTAAATAGGGTCTTTGAAAGCTGATCAATCATGCTGGTTACATTGTTTCAGTCTTGGGGCACACAGATCAATGAGAGTCATGGCGTTCACAGAGAAATGAATACTTATCACTTGCTCCGTGAACTCTATGATTGCTTTGTGAGCCCTATGTCCAAAAAGCTTTTGATGAATAATCAGGTCATTTTAGAATTTTGGGTTATGATCTAAATTTGATATTGAAACAGCAGTTTTAATTTGGCATGAAAATCTGAAATGAAAAATAAGGCGAAAAATTGCCACACGAGATAACCGAATATGCGGTAAAAGAATTTTCATCTTTTGAATTTCGTCCTATTCCATGCGTTTCCAGGGCGAAGTTTTGTCACTTACAATTGCTCCGGCTCATCTTAGAAATTGGAGTTGCACAAAAAATCAGAGAGAAAACCATGAAAGCGATAAGACTGATTATCCTTGCGATGAGCTGTCTGTTCATTATGATTCAAGATTCAAGTGGCTTCTTAAAGACGCAAGGCAGGGAAATTGTTGATGCGAATGGGCAAAAGGTATTGCTTCGCGGCTTTGGGTTAGGTGGTTGGTTGGTTCAGGAAGGCTATCAACTGCATATCCCGGGATACGGTTCACCCAGTTCGATCCGAAAACAAATCGTTGACCTGATCGGTGAAGCTAATGCGGAGGAATTTTATCAGCGATACATTGAAAATTATGTGACCGAGCAAGACATCGAGCGAATTGCCTCATGGGGGGCCAATTCCGTGCGATTGCCTTTTAATTATCGGCTGCTCACGCCAGAAGATCGGCCTGACGTCTATCTGGAATCAGGATTCCAGATCATCGATCGACTTTTGAGCTGGTGCGAGAAATATCAACTCTACCTGATCCTGGATATGCATTGTGCGCCTGGGGGACAAAATAAGGACAATATCAGCGATTCTGATGGAATTGAAGCCCGCCTGTGGACCGATCCCGCCAATCAAGATCGCACTGTGGCGATATGGCGCAAAATCGCCGAACGCTATGCCACCTCGCACTGGATCGGCGGCTATGACTTGCTCAATGAACCGGTCATGCCGGCTGGCTATACGAACAGCGACCTACGCGCGCTGTATATTCGAATTGCCAGGGCAATCCGCGAGGTCGATACCAATCACATCATCTTTATCGAGGGGAACTGGTATGCGACGGATTTTAACCTGCTCACGCCTCCTTTTGATGTCAATATGGTTTACAGCTTTCACAAGTACTGGAATGAAAATACCCCGGCAGCGATCCAGAAATACCTGAACATTCGCAATCAAACGAACTGTCCGATCTGGCTGGGAGAATCGGGCGAAAATTCGAATACCTGGTTTTCCGATTGCGTGCAGTTGATGGAGCAGAACAACATTGGCTGGAACTGGTGGACCCATAAAAAGATCGCCACGACCACCAGTCCCTATTCTGTCCCCATTTCACCGAATTACCAGCGGCTACTGGCGTACTGGGCAGGTGAGGCTGACAAGCCATCGGTCCAATTCGCCACTGTGGCGCTGTTCGAGATGGCTGAGCAGCTCAAGCTGAGCCATTGCGAATTTCGTCCCGATGTTCTGGATGCACTGTTCCGCGCCAGCTTTAACCGCCAGCCGTTGCCCTTTAAACTCCATCAACTTCCCGATACCATTTTCTGCGTTGATTACGATCTCGGCAGAGAGTCCGTGTCCTATCACGATGCAGACTATCAGGTGACTCATGGTTTGGGCAGCGAAGAATATAATCGTGGCCGAAAATATCGGAACGATGGCGTTGATATCGAAGCGAGCGATGATCCCGAAGCCGGACCATTCAGTATCGGATGGATTCAGCCCGGGGAGTGGCTTTTGTTCACCGTTAACATCAAGGATTCGGGCAGCTATAGCATCTCGCTGCGCGTGGCTTCGCCTCAAGACGGTGGCAAACTTCAGCTCATCCTGGACGATCGCCCGATCACTAATGTTGTTCAAATTCCCAAGACCGGAGGCTGGAAGAACTGGCAGACCATCACTCTTCCAGAAAATTATCCCTTGCCATCAGGAACACATCGATTAAAATTGTTCTTCATTGAATCTGGATTTAACATCAACTACTTGAAGTTTGACCTGGTCGCCTGGCAACCAAACGATGGTCGAAACTATGATCAAATTACCGATAAAATTTTCTGGGCTCAAAATTATCCCAATCCGTTCCAAAAAGAGACCACAATACCGATGATGTTTTTGGATCAACAATCGATCAGCCTGAATATCTTTAATCTGAAAGGGGCGATCGTCAAAAATCTGTTCAATGGGGTTATGGTGCCTGGCTATCAAACGTTCATCTGGGATGGGACTAACAACCTGGATCAGGCAGTTGCCTCGGGGCTGTACTTTTGTCAAGTCAATACTAATGGCATTCAAAAGACCAGGCCAATGATATTGCTGAGATGAAGCGGATGAGACCAGCATGTCGATTTTAAGCAGGAACAATTGAGTCACGACAATTGCAGATCCCGCTCCAATAGAGCGACCATGATAATGGCGAACAAGGCCATGCGATTTGCGGTCATTCCTTTTTAATCAACAAAAAACCAAATTGGGTTTTTTCATGAAATCGATCATTCGAATATTATTTTTGATCATTCTCCTATTGCTTACAGAAAATCGTCTCATCCTCGGCCAGTCTTTAGTCATTAATGAAGTAATGGCGTCGAATGGTGCTACAATTCGCGATGAGGATGGTGATACTCCCGATTGGATCGAACTCTACAATAGCAGTCAATATGCAATTGACCTGAATGGATTCGGCCTTTCGGATGATAGTGCTGCTCCCTTTAAATGGACCTTCCCCCCTATCTCGTTGGCGCCGAAGCAATTTTTATTGGTATTCGCTTCGAAAAAAGATCGCCGGAACTGGCTGGTTTGGGAGACGATCATAGACAAGGACGACCTCTGGCGGTATCGATTGGGGACATCAGAGCCGCCGTCCAACTGGCGCAGCATAAACTTTGACGATTCCAATTGGTACCTGGGCCCAAGCGGCTTTGGTTATGGCGACAACGATGATTCCACAATTGTCCCTCAGGTGATGTCCGTCTATGTCCGAAAAAGCTTTTATATTCCAGATAAAAACGCGATAGTGCGGGCCTTGCTCCATGTCGATTTTGATGATGGGTTTGTGGCCTATCTCAACGATCGAGAGATCGCGCGGTCGAATCTTGGGAATTATGGCGATCACCCTGCCTATAACCAGCCAGCGTGGACCTACCGAGAAGCCCAAATGTATCAGGGCGGTGCTCCCGAGGAATATGAGTTGCTCGACCCATCATCGGTGTTCGAGACGGGAAAAAATGTTTTGGCGATCCAGGTGCACAATTCAGGCCTGGAGTCATCCGATCTCACTCTCATTCCGTTTTTCACCATCGGCTCCACTGGTCCGATCACGGCCAATCCCCGTGGAATATCTCGTTTCTTGACGATTGTCCCCAATTATTTGCACACCAATTTCAAAATCAGCGCGTCAGGAGAAGTCATCTCGCTTTATGATGCTACTGGTCGATTACTCGATCAAATTGCTTTGGGGAATATGCCAACCGACGTTTCATTCGGTCGCCAGCCAGATGGCAGCAGTAACTGGCTCTACTTTTTGCAAGCGACTCCTGGCAAATCGAATACTACATTGGGATATCGCGCGCTTCCTGGGGAGCCCAATTTCTCGCATGATAGTGGATTTTACTCGGCCGGTTTCTTCGTCGCCATTCTGCCGAGTTCACCGCAACATGAAGTCTATTATACGTTGGATGGTTCGGTGCCCTCGAAAACGTCACAGCGCTATAACTCCCCTATCTCTATCACGAAAACCAGCGTCTTGAGGGCTCGAGAATTTAGTTCGGACGGTGTGGCCAGCGTCACAGTGACACGCAATTATTTGATCAATGAGAACATTCAGCTACCCGTCATTTGTCTCACCACCGATCCATATAATTTGTGGGATCCAGATTCAGGCATTTATGTTTTGGGCAAAAATTATGAACCCAACGCGCCACATTATGGGGCGAATTTTTGGCAGGACTGGGAACGACCAGTGCATGTCGAGTTCTTTGAGCCTGGCGGAGCAATTGCCTTTCGTTTGAATGCTGGAATGAAAATCTTTGGTGGTTGGACCCGAGATTTTGCCCAGAAGTCCTTGGCTATTTTCGCTCGCAACCGCTATGGCGCCAGTGAGATTCAATATCAACTTTTCCCTGATAAGCCGATCCAGCGCTTCGAATCCTTCGTGCTTCGCAACTCAGGCAACGATTGGCTTTCCACGATGTTTCGCGATGGGATGATGCAAAATCTGCTCAAAGCAACCGACCTGGATCTGGTGGCATATCGGCCTGCCGTCGTTTTCTTGAATGGCCAATATTGGGGCATACTGAATATTCGTGAAAAAATCAACGAACATTATTTGGCTGCTAATCGCCAGGTCGATCCTGACAACATCGACTTGTTAGAAAACAACGTGGATGTGATTCATGGGGATGCAACGCATTATCGATCGATGCTGAACTTTATCACAACAAGAGATATCAGGCTCAGCGTAGTTTATGATAGCGTCAAAAAAATGATGGATGTGGACAATTTCATGGATTATCAAATTGCCCAGATCTATTTCGATAATCGAGATTGGCCCGGGAATAATGTGAAGTATTGGCGTACTCGATCTTCTTCGGGGCGCTGGAAATGGATCGTTTTTGACACAGATTTTGGCTTTGGTCTGTGGAACGCAGCCGCCTATCGCGACAATACGCTCGAATTTGCCACTGCTCCGAATGGCCCGGATTGGCCGAACCCACCATGGTCAACTTTTTTGCTGCGACGGCTGCTCGAAAATCCTCAATTCAAAACCGATTTCATCAATCGTTTTGCCGATCACCTCAATGTGACGTTTAATCCTCAACGGGTGAACGGCAAGATCGATAGTATTAAAAACTTGATCCAGTCCGAGATCCCGCGGCATCGATCGAAATGGCCGGAATCGGCTCGAAATTGGCAGCAAAACGTTCAGAATCTAAAGCAGTTCGCCACTTATCGCCCCAGCTTTGTTCGAACGCATCTGATCACAAAGTTTAATCTAAAGGGAACTGCTCGCATTTCGCTTCAGGTCAGTCCGTCCAATTCGGGGGAAATTCGCTTGAACTCAATTCTGCTGAAGCATTTTCCCTGGCAAGGGGACTATTTCAAAGAGGTGCCCATCCAAATCACGGCGATCCCCAGCCCTGGCTTCCGATTCGCTGGCTGGTCCAATCCAACCCTGGGCACGCATGAGCAAATTTCCGTAGCCCTCTCTCAGGATTTATCTCTCATCGCTCAGTTCGAACCAATCGAGGTCACAGCAGTTGATCCCACATTTGTTCCCGGTCGACTTTGTCAGCTCAAGCAAAATTACCCCAATCCCTTCAATTCAACAACGGTCCTCAGTTTTGAGCTGTCACAAAATGGATGGGTCAAATTAGAGATTTTCAATCTTTCAGGTCAAAAGATCGCGACCCTGGTCGACTGCGAGCTGAACACTGGTCGCCATTTTTATGATTGGCGGCCCGAGTCAGCCCAAATGCTATCCAGCGCTGTTTATGTGGCAAAAATCGAGGTGATTTCGAAAACGGGTCGATTTATTGAGACAAAAAAGCTGGTCTATTTGAAATAACCTTGCCCAAACGATTGATCGTTGCGATTGCAAGAGATGGGCAGACGGAGCAGTCGAGGCTTTACCGATGAGGAATAGTGTAGTCCAGTTAAGTGGAACACTCAAATCATAGAAACGTGAGACGGTGGCGCATGCTTTAGGGTCTGCCACGTCTCACGTTTCGTTTCATGGTGGACGCTAATTCTTTTTCCGCCACTTACCGTGGAAGAAACCTTGGTTAGGCTGATCAGGATTGATCTTCCACTGGCCCTCAATCATGCCTACGGTAGTATGGGCCCTATTTACCCAGCGACCTTTGAACCAGCCAATTGTCTCATCCGAATCATAACCCCAGTTTCCGTTCAGGAGACCCCCAAATTGGCCGTTTAAACCAATATATTTGCCAAAGAATACCTTTTCTCCAAAGCGATTGATCCCCCAAATGCCTTTCACATGCCCCAAACGCGTTCCAATTTCATTGATCCAGCGTCCTCGAAAAACGCCGCCGTGCTGTCTTGTTTTGATCCATTTGCCTTCCACAAAGCCACCGCCCAGCCGGATAATCTGCTTGCTATGCGCCTGGATCGATATTTGAAGTCCTTGTTGCGTTACCGTTTCAATCAATTGCAGCGAATCCAATTCTTCAAAGCGAAAAGTTTTCGTGTACAGAGCTGTGTTAAAAGTAAATTCTCCTGGTACGTTGAGCGTATCTTTATCAAGAATGACCAGCACAATTCCGTCGAAATGATTGACCGTGGTCGAAACCCATTGTACAGTGCGGCGATCTGAGCGCGGCAGGATAATGTGGTCGTTCTGATTCCGCTCAAACAAAATGGTCTTCATGATCCCCAATTTTCCCCGACTCACAGTAGCCGAGCCATTCCAATTCACCGGTTCAGTGGCGGTAGAATCGCCTTTGAGCATTCCCCAAGTGATTCGAATGTAATAGACATTGATCCCAGTCGAATTAAGGTCATTGGCGAAAGATGGATCAGTGCTGATCATATCATTGACACTTTCATCATCACCAAAATCGGCAGCGATCGAGGCCTCACCAAAAGCAGGCAACTCATCCGATGCCGTGAACCCTCCATACGGCAGATCCAAATCAGTTGCATCGCCGCCTTGATCCGCTTCAGCCGGCGAATTTTTCGAGCAACCGCCGAGTATCAGTGCTAATCCGATAAAGATGGTGAGGGCCGAAAGTAAAATGAAGTTCTTCATAGCAAATTTTCCTCCTGTTGAGTTAGATAGATGTTCGGTTAATCCTAAAAGTTAGACTGTCATTTTCGACTTAGCAACACGCAAACACCAGACCAGTAACATTATCCATCCTCAATATGCATGATAACCATCTGCAATAACAGGCAATAAACATGGCTTTAAAGCGAGTGAGGGGCAGAGGATTTTTGTACCCAAAACAGCAATTTTAATCCAGCGCAGTACTATTAAGTACACCGATCAATGCGTAGTTCAGGGCCATAACTTCATCAACCTATGGCGAACTATCACTTCACTCTCGGACCTTTGTTGCTAACGCTCATTCTGCCTTACGCGACCGCGTCTTCAGCGAAAAAATATTTTGGAATCCAATGGAGTTGGTCATTTCTTTCTGCAACATTTCAAATAGATGCCTCATCCGCTTATGTGAGCCTCTCGATTCTTTCATCGCTTGGTGTTCCGCAAAATAGCAAAAAAGCGAGTCATTGTCAGGAGCAAAGCAACGAGGCTATCATCTCCTGATTGATAAAATTTCTCGCTCCGCTCGGACTAACAAATTTCATCATTTTGCAAGAGAGTATCGAGACCTGAATTCCGCTTTCATTCAAAATTTCTAACCGCCCTCTATTGGATTGAATGTCGCTTTTTATCTGAATCCGAATCTCCCAGGAAAAATTGTTGATGTTCCTTTTTGAAGTTGAAATTTCAGGTGGTCAGAAATTAATGCGTTGGTGAATTTCTATTCATGATTGGCCGAAAAGAGCCAATATGAAGAATTAGCTGAATGGGAGAAAACGGATCACTCGGAATCAGATAATAGAAATTGATAGCGGATCAATTACCGTTATGTCCATGTTTGTGACAATGTATCAATGTGTATCAGGATAATATTTAGAGGTTAATATTGACAAAAGGAATAACCAGCAAATTATACTAATGCTATCAGTTCTATTGCTTTATTTTTATGCTGGCATGTTATTTGTAATGGCATCAATCTATATTCCATGCATGCTAATAACTTAGCATTTGCAAAATGAAACGGAAAATTAATTTTATAGTATTGCGAGCAGGAATGTCCTTGAGCGAAAAGGACACCATCCCTCCCGAAACTGTTCTTCCATCAAACAGGATAATTTTGATGATCATTCGCGTTCATGCACGCTACTATCGAATAGATTGATAAAACCGCTACTGTTAGAATCACGTTGCTTGAGCCCAGAACTGGTGTCTGGTGAGGTTTGACCTATCAACACTATTGTCATAAAATAAATAGCTCAAATTTGAGGTAAGGATATGAACCAGGAAGAGAAGCGACTTATACAGAATAAATATGAGATCGTTTCCAAAATTAAGCAAGGGGGCTTTGGAATAGTTTACAAGGGTTATGATCATGTATTCGAAAAGCCAGTTGCGATCAAGGCAATTGAGCCCAGTTTATTGCGCGAGGCAAAATATATTGATCTGTTTCTTGAGGAAGCTAAGAACGCTGGCAAGCTAAGCCACAACAATATCGTCCATATTTATAACCTGGTGAGAGACGAAAATGGCCAATTCTTTATCATCATGGAGTATATTGATGGCGTGGATGTAGGTAAGATTTTGCGGTGGTGTCGTAAGCGAGGCATCACAATGCCGCAAAACCTGAGTGTCTTCATTGTCAAGGAAATTTGCAAAGCACTGGAATATGCCCATAACAAGCGAGACTTAATGACCGATAAGCCATTGCGCCTGGTTCATCAAGATATTTCGCCATCGAATATCATGACTTCTGTATCTGGGCATGTGAAACTCATTGACTTTGGGCTGGCAAAGATTCGATTCCAAAAAAATGCCGCCGATGAGATCGTGTTATCTGGGAAATTGCCTTATATGGCTCCAGAGCAGGTCAATGGTGGGACTATCGATCGACGCACTGATATCTTCTCTCTGGGGACTGTCTTCTACGAAATGCTCACCGGGTCGCGGTTGTTTCCATTGGATGATCCGCATCAAACAATTGAGTTAATCAAAAAATCTAAAATAGACACCTCAGCGCTCGATCGATATCATATCGACCCGGCAGTGCAGCAAATTCTACTAAAAATGCTCCAACGGGATCCAGAGCAGCGCTATCAAGGCGCCAATGGCGTCTATCTCGATCTGGTTGAATATTTGATGTCAACAAACCAATCAGTCGATCTGGCGTATGAGCTCGGAGATTTTGTGACTCAGGTGATGGAATCAAATGGCAAGGTCGATGAGGTCGCATTAGATCGTGAGGCCGATGAACAACCGTCTCCTCAATCTGGTTTCGATAAATTTGAGATTAAAGAGCCTGATATCGTTTCAGGCCTATCTGACAAAATGCCTTCCACTGAGATAAAAGAGATTGTTTTGGAAGGTGCCCCATCGGGCGCGGTTTCACACGATGAATCCCGATCGATTGTTGACAAGGGATCCCAACATTTGATCGATGAGATCACATATGATTTCGCTGATAAGTTGGCAGAGCAATCTCCTTCAATCGAACAACCTGCGGTCGATTTATTTGCAGATACTCCTGTTAAACCAATTACGCCAAAATCAACCACGGGTATCAAGGCTACGAGCCTTTCGGATGAACCTTTTTATGAAACGAGCGAGCCAGCCGTTGAGTCGAATCGGCCTGGCTGGTCGAGTTTTCAAGCCGAGGAAGGTAAGCAGGGTGAAGCATTCGTTGATGAACTTGAAGGGGCAGAAATCAAACCGACACCAGAAATGAAAATGTCTGGTGATGCGGTGCGGTCCCAGGGTATGGGCAAAAAAGCAACTGCTCCATCTCGTGATATTTCCGTGGCTACCGATGAAGAGGGCGAAGATGATCTAAAAACTGTCATCGATGTGATTCGTCTCTCTACTGATCGCCACAAAAAGATGTTTATGCGAGTTGGATTGGGCGTGGGGATAGGCTTGATTTTGTTCTTTCTGCTCGATCTGCTATTGCAAATCACCCCGGTTGGGGCTGCGATTTACGATCGTTTGTTCCCCCCAGCAATTCGAATTTCATCTTTGCCCGCTGGCGCAACGGTTTATATTGACAACAAGCCAGTGAACGGCAAAACGCCGCTTTCAATCCCCAAGATTTCTCCCGGCGTGCATGAGCTGAAACTGACCGCTCCAGGGTTTAGCCCTTTGATCAAATCGATTCATGTCCCAAGTAAGGGAGAGGTCAAGGTGGTCGGTGAGAAAGTCCGCAAGGGATATGATCCTTATTTGTTCCGCTTCAAATCCCCCATAGACATCACGTCTGAGCCCAAAGGCGCAACGATCTACATCAATCAATTGCTGTACCCACAGAAAACCCCCACCACGGTCGAATGGGAGGCGGGGATACCGTTCTCGCTGGAGATGGAACAGGAGAACTTTCAGAGGTTATCTGGATTTGTCCTGAATACGCTGGATGGCAGCGAAGAGATCGAGGATCGTCGGGTTTGGTCATTTAAGGCGGTCGACGGCGAGCCTAAACGATATGTGGTCGAGGGAATATTCAAGAAATTCATCTATGTTTCCTGCATTCCTACTGGGGCGAGCTTTTACATTGACGGTTCTCCGACGCCTTCGGGTCGGACCGATGTGTCCAGCACCATCGCATTGACCATGGGCAAGCACGAAATAGTCTTTCAGAAGGCCGGATTCAATTCGCGAACGATCACCGTAATGGTGGACAAAAACGGGCCGGAATCGATTTCCGTTATGTTGACACGGAATGTTCGTTTCTTTGCGAAGGATATCAACGATCCAGGCAATAACGAAATCGGGGCACGGATCGTGCGCATCATTCAGAACAATAAGGCCTATCCGCGAAATGATCGTACGCCCTGCGAACTGAGTCTGCCAGCGATCGATTTGCAAGTCGTACTGAGCAAGGAAGGCTATAAAGACGCCATCGTCACGGTCACGACGCGCGACAAAGATGTGGTTGTCAAGATGGAACCAGCCATTACTTCCGTCGAGGTTGTGGTGAATGATGCGCTCACTGGCCTGCCGCTCAAAGATGCGCAAGTCAGTTATCGTCCTTTGACTGGCAATCAGAACAGCGAGACCTATTTTGGCGCCACGGATGAAAATGGTCGCTGTATCAATCGGGTTGCCCCAGGCGAATATAGTTTCAGGGTGAAAAAATTCGGTTATTTTGAGAAATATGCCATTTTGAACACCAAATCTGGAAATAGCAAGCTGGAATTCAAATTAATTATCCAATAAAAATTAGTACGGAGAGATAAGCTATGCCAAAAATCGTTGTCAAGCGGAAGGCGGAAGTTTATAAGGAATTTCCAATTCGGCCGTTCCAGAGCAGAATCACTATTGGTTCAGAGGGGGACAACGATCTGATTATTGCAGATAGAAAAGTTTCGATGCATCATCTGGTCATTGAAAAGGAAGGGACCCGGTATTTTGTAAGGGACAGTCAGAGTGCTTTTGGTAGTTATCTCAATGGTGAGCCAATTACCGATCGCGTGCCGTTATCCAGTGGCGATGAGATAAAGATCGGCGATCATACCTTGATATTCGAGAACGTGCTGTTTGAAAAGAGCAGTAGCGATGTCGAGGAGTTACCGCAATTTGGATCGATTGGTCCCACGGCAGATACCGATTCTATTCCGCTGTCATCTTTGGCTAGCGAAGGCGAAGCGGCTGAGTCGACGGATGGGGTTGCAACCTTAGAAGTTGAGCCAGTGGAGGTCAGCGAAAAGGTAACATCGTTTGGCCCATCGCAGGCGATCCCCAGCGAGAAACTGATCCCGCACTATTTGCTGGCCATTTATGGCCCCTACCTGGGCAAGAAATATCGCTTGAACTTTGGGGTGACAAAGATCGGCCGGGACAGCACATTGAATGATATCGTCATTCGAGAGAATGAGAAGAATGAAGTGGACCCGAGCATTTCGCGTCGCCATGCCACAATTTTCATGGAAAACGGGAAATATTTTATCATGGACAAGCGGAGCAAGACCCGCACCCGAGTCAATCGCAAGCAATTGAGCGAAGAAGATGTGGTCCAGTTATATCCAAATGACGAGATTGAAATTGTCAGTGATCAAAAGAGCACCATTTTTCGATTTGTGCCCGAAGCGATGATGGATTTTTCGCCTCCGAAGCGATGTGGTTCATGGTGGATTAGAAATTCAAATCGGGTGATCCAGATCGGCACGGCTGTGGGGGTTGTATTGCTTTTATTGTTGACCATCAATTCAATCTCGCGGCTGAGAGTCATCAGCCAGCGGCCAACGCCATTTCAGTTGACCGAGCAGCCATTCCTGGCTTTGCCAGAATTAACGACCAGCCCGCTGACCGTCAATCAAGTGCTATCGAACATCCCGGGTCTGGCTCCAGCCGTGGCGGATTTCAATGGGGATGGCTTTGTGGACATCGCTTATGCCGATAGAAAAGGCTATTTGATCGTCATCAACGGACGGTCAATGAAACCATTATGGAATCGGCCGTTCACGCAACAGTTACAGCCGGGAATTGGTTTGGTAGTAGCTGATTTGAATAATAATCGTTTGCCAGATCTGTTGGTCCCTGCGAACAACTCCACCCTCTATGCCATTGACGGCAGCAGTGGCAACGAGATCTGGACCAGTCCCCTATTGGGTGGCCTGTTTTCTGGCAGTCCAGCAGTGGCCGATTTGAACGGCGACGGAATGATGGACATCTTCATCGCCAGCCAGACCGGCCAGGTTCACATCGGCTATGGAAACGTCGCCAATCCCCAGTGGACATCGCTCCAGGTTGAAGCGGAAATTCGTTGCACGCCTTCTGCCGGCGATATTAATCGGGATGGCCTCCCCGAGGTGATATTGGGCACAGAAAATGGTAAACTCCTCATATTCGATGGTGCCAAAGGTAATTTCAGTCACATTTTTGATGTCAATGAGGAATTTCAAAAGGCCAAAGGTTCCTTTTTTGAAGATCATCCCATTCGCCAACGGGTTGCAATTGCAGATCTCGATGGCGACGGTTATCAGGACATGGTCCTGCTGACCGAAGAAAATCATGTGCTGGCATTGAGCGGGAATGGCCTGAAACGGCTGTGGCACGATCAAATCGCAAACGCAGAGATGCAGGGAGGTTCGATTGCGCCTCCCATGATAGCTGACCTGAACAATGATGGTCGATTGGATGTTGTGATTCTTGCCAAAAACAATGCTATTATCGCTTATGATGGCATGGGCAAAGGGGCTGGTCAAAGCAAAATTCTCTGGGGATACCTGCCCCAAAACCAGGAGCAATTTATCAGCTATCCGATTTTAATCGATATTAATAAAGACCGAATGGTCGATGTCTTGGTTGCTGGCTTTTGGGGCGGCCTTTATATCTTCAATGGCAAGGATGGCAAGCTGCTCAGAGAAAATGTGACGATCGAAAATATCGAACAGGCAATCATTGCCACTCCGATGGCCGCTGATTTCAAAAAGAATAAAAAGCTGGAGATTCTATTAAGAAAAAACGATGACACTTTTAGCCTGCTCCAAAGCAACTCACAGTTCATGCCGGCTTCGGTATTATGGGGCCAATTACATTTCAATCCGCAACAGACTGGGTGCAATCGCTTAGCACACCTGTCGGCCTCACGCTATTACATTGCGATCCTGCTTTCGCTAATCTTGATCGGCGCTGCTGTGGGATACAACATTAACTCTCTTACAAAAAGGCGAAAACTTTTTCTGAAGACGCCGTGACATGTCGGTATATTATACGAAGTGGTGACTATGGACGAAGGTATATTCCGCAACTGTTTTGATCTGCATAGGGTAACCGCCTCGGATTCATAAGAGCTTGGCAGAGACAACAGCTATCTGGTACGGGGAAGCGATGAAATTACGAATGCTCGCTGGAAGCGATACAGGGATCGCCAGAGCGGTCAATGAGGATTTTTGTGGGATATTTGAAGAACAAGGTTTGGCCATTGTCTGCGACGGCATGGGTGGACATAATGCTGGAGCTAACGCGAGCCGCCTGGCCGTGATGACCATCCGCTATATGTATCTGTTTTTGGACCCGTCAGTGCATCACCAAATTACCAGGGATTTGGAGCCGCACCATCTGGAAATCGCAGCACGTCTGGTCGGTTCGATCCGATTGACCAATCGCAATATCTATCGCAAATCGATCCAGCATGCGGAATGGCGTGGCATGGGGACCACCGTATCGGCCCTATCGTTTCAGAACAATCTGGCCATTATTGCGCACGTGGGTGATAGTCGCATCTATCGGATCCGCGGATCCACCATTACGCGGCTAACCCAGGATCATACCTGGGTCAATGAACTGATCCAAGACCAGGAGATCGATAGCGAGGCCGCAAAGAAATTTGAAAAGAAGAATGTCATCACGCGTGCGCTGGGACTAAGCGGTTCGATTAAAATCGACGCAGGTATCGAGCCGGTGGAAGCCGGGGATCTGTTCTTGATTTGTACAGATGGTCTTACCAGAGCGCTTTCTGATGAAGAGATCAAACGGATCATTCTCTTTAATCAAGGCAATTTGGACCATAGCCTCACCCACTTAATCGATACCGCAACCATGAAAGACGGTTCAGATAATATCACGGTAGCTTTAGTGGCCGTTGATGCCCTGGATCCCATTCCTTCCGAACATCCATCGAAGTATCTGACGCTCAAAGAGGAGAACAAACAGCTTACGATGATGGAGGATCGGATTTTGGAGCGCGAGCTCTATCACCGTACTGATAGCGAGGCGACCATAACGCCCATCAAAAAGATATGGCGCCGGTCTCGCACCAAAATCGCAGTGGCAGCAATGGCGCTGATGTTTATGATTCTCCTGGGTTGGTTCTCGATGAGCAATTATTGGACACACCCCAATGCTGCTCCAGCACAAGAGATTCCTGATTCCATTTCGATCAACAGAGCCCCGGTCGATACTGTCAAGATAGCATCCTCGGCATTGCATAAATTGAATTCGGCCAACGGTCGTCATGGGATCGAGATTGAAAGCAAAGCGCTGCCAGATTCTGTCATCAAAAAAAGCAATAGCTTCTCAAAGGGCAATCAATTGGAAATTCAGCCGGAGGCGAGAATTCAGAGCTGGTCGCTTCAGAGAAACGTTGGGGATCAGGGCAAAATTTTCATTACGGGGTTGGAGCGGCTCAATCAGCAAGGCGATGCGAATGTGTTTGTCAATGACAATTTTTGGGGCAAAAGTAGCTTCGTATCGATGCGAGGCCTGTTGTTGAAGCCAGGAACCTATTCAATAACGATTCGAGACTCCACGGATCGGGTGTTATTTCATCAAGATAATATCACGGTATCGGCTGGCGATATCAAAGCGATAGAGATTAAAAGCAAATGAGATGAATCGCGATCAAATCAGATTTGTGACAATTATTTTCGTGTGGCTGGTGTTGTGTCGGTCAGGTTTGGGCACTGGTCGCCAGGTGGCGGGCATGCAAATTGGGATCTGGCCCATTAAAAATAGCCCCTATGTGGTGGTAGATGATATTATCATCCCCAAAGGTCTTGTGCTGAAAATTGAACCTGGCGTGATCGTAAAGTTTGCGGGTCACTATCAGATCATTGTAGAGGGGGCGCTCATCGCCAAGGGAAGTGAGGCGCGACCGATTGTGTTCACATCGGTTCATGATTCGCCGCAGTCCGATACCTCGCTTCAGCCAACCAGATCGGCCCGGCCGTCAGATTGGCAGGGGATTGAATTCCGCCACGGTTGCGATGATTATTTGACGGCCCTCGATCATTGCACAATCCGCTTCAGCGACTGGGGCATTCGATGCGTGGATTGCTTCCCTCAATTAACGAATATCATCTTGGAGCGCAATGAACAAATGACGGTGACTATTAATCACGAAGCCGTACCCTATCTCCCTGGTCACGGCATCAGTCCATTGCCTGCGCAGACAAGGCCCAAGATCGCACCATTGCCCGATCCGCAATCCGATGCCAATGATGGTGTAATCAAAAAGCCCGTTGGATCGCGAAAACTTTAGTCCCGCAAGTTTGCAGCAGACCGATCTTCGCCTCCATAATTGTGTCATGATCGCGTTTGCTGTTTTGGGCAGAATGAAATTGGAGGAAAGCGGTTGCTGATCCGACGGCGCAAGTTTTGATCGGGAGAGGATGGTTGATAGAAAAGAGAAGCATGTTAGTCTATCGGAATGATTGAAGTTCTGCTGAACAAATAACCTGAGACATAGAACTGATTGACCAACTTAGATAAGGGGCGTGCCATGACAAAAACATTTTGTTTACTGGTTGGGCTATTGCTCATGTTAAGCTATGGGTTTGAATTGCTCGCTGGCAATCCGCAGGACATTGGGGCAGCGTACTGGTTCCGGAAAGCGGTAAGCGAGAAAGATACAGAAAAAAAGATCGAGTTTTATCTCAAAGCGATCCAGGAAAACCCGTCGTTTGCTGAAGCCCATTATAACTTAGCGCTGCTCTACATCGGCAAAAAGGAAACTGCCAAAGCTGTGGACCATCTGAATAAGGCATTGGCCTCTGATCCAAATCCTTCGTTGAAGAGCAATGTGCTCAGCCGGTTAGGGACCAGCTATCGTAAGTTAGGTCAGTTGGCTGAGGCGGAAAAGGCGTTTCAAGATGCGATGAACTTGAGCAAAGACACCCAATTCAAGTCGCTGATGCTCTACGAATTGGGCCAGACCAAAATCTCGCAAGGCCGCTATACTGAGGCAATCGATTATTTTCGGCAAGGTCTACGGAATTCGCCGGAGAACCGCAATTCATTCGAACTGGGGATCCAGATGGCGCGGGAGCAGCAGAAGATCGCTGATCTGTATGAGCAGGGATTGGCGTTGATCAAGAACAATAAGCTCACCGATGCCAAAGAGGTCTTTCGACAGCTATTGCAAATGGATTCCAGCCATGCTGGCGCAAAGGAACAACTGGAGCGGATCGCTAATTTGATGGATCAAAAAATCGATCAGCGTGATCAACAAATTCAGCCCTTGTACTTACAAGCCCTGGCAGATATGAATCAGGGGAAATGGTCGGAGGCGATCAAGAATCTGGAGAAGCTCAAGAGTATGCGCCCTAACAATGCCGAAATTGCCAAGTTGTTAGCCGAGGCGCAGGAGAAACAATATCAGCAAGCGCTGAATGAGCAGAAGATTGAAAATTTTTATGCCATGGGCCTCGAAAATTTCGCCAACGGTAATTACACCGTCGCATTGGCCAATTTCGAAAAGGTTTCCGAACTCAATCCGAACTATAAAGATATAGAATCGAGACTTCAGGCAACGAGAAAAGAGATAAACCGGATCAATGAATTGATGAGCCGGATGCCATCGCGAGAGGAAGCAGTGATTCCGGAACCAATCGAATCTTATGCGATGGAATCGACAATCGGCTCAGGTTCACTGCGTGCATCCAGTGAATCGGGCCAGATGAGCAACGCAGATATCGACCTGGAGCTGGCGCAAAACTATTACCAGCAAGCGCTGGACCTGATGCGACAGCAAGATTGGCAACGCGCCATGATCTTATTAGAGAAGATAAAGCTGATCAAGCCTGGGTATCGCAATACAGACTTTCTGTTGAGTCAGGCACGGCAGAACATCGAGTCCACCATGGGGTTAACCGAAAATTCTGGGTCCAGCAGATCAGGCCTCAATCACCTTATGTTCGCGCTGATCATTGGCGTTGTAAGTCTGCCATTAGCTGTTCTCTATCTTCTGCCCACGACCCGGGCCCGATACTATATTTTGCTTAAAAAATACGATAAGGCTCGGGCGATTTATGAACGCATGTTATCCAAGAAACCGAACAACATCAAACTTTATATCACGCTTGCCAACATATACATCAATGAGAATCGAGTTGACGAGGTTGCGATCCGAGTGTTTGAACGAGCGATCCAATACAATGATCATTTGAAATTGCAGTTAGAGCCGATCGTATCGCGTTACTATTTGCAGAAATCCCGGGCATCGGATTCGCCCAAAAAGTTGATCGATGGCGCATTAGCCGAAGAACTCAAGCGGATGGGAAATTAGGTGGTGAAGCAGGTGATAGACAAAGATCAAACCAGCCCCAAGATCATCGAACTATTAATTGAATTGGGGAAAACATATTTAGACAGGGGGGATTTTGCACAAGCGATCGAAAAATTTAAGACAGCTATTGATCTGGGTGCTGCTGACGCGAAAGTTTTTTTGAATCTGAGCAAAGCTTACATTCTCAAAGAGCAGTTCGATGAAGAAGCGCAGCGGGTATTTGAAAGATCTCTGGAGTTTGAGCCTGACAACGCAGTGCTCAACGTGATCTTAAGCCAGATCTATCTCAAGACCGGCCGCGAAGACACCCAGGCGATGAAGGTGTTTCTGACCGCATTGAAATATAATCCCACGAATGCGGATCAAATTCGCCTCAAATTAATGCGAAATAGCTTTGACCAGGGAAATATCGATCTGGCGCGAGAACTGATGGAGCAATTTCAAACGAATCCAGACCAGGCTGCTCTCCTGCTTCCCATCTATATCGCCCAGGAATGGAAGCACCAGGGGTTCGATCGGGTGACCCAATTTTTAAAGCAGCTCATCCGATTACAACCGAAGGAAGTGTTTTACCAGTGGCTGTTGATCAATTTCTTGCAGGCTCAGCGCCAGACGCCACAACAGTTTCAAATGTCCATTGAAGACATCAGGCTTGGCCTCGAATATCTCGAAAAGCTACCATCGCTGGATCGTTTGTTGGATATTTACCTGTATCCGAGCGTTGTGCAGATGCTGGTCGAACAATCGAATCAACTGGCCCAGCCCCAGCGTCGGCCGATCGATGAATATGAAATTTTCCTCTCCGAGAATGCGCTCGATAATATTTGGGAAAAAGGGTTAAATCGAGAGGAGACGCCCCAATTCCCAGCGCTGCCAAGCGTGGGAGAAATTTGGAGCAAAATGACCCCCTGGGACGATTCAACAACCCAGGCTTTGGCCGCTGCGAAGAAATCTTTTCAATCCATGCACAACGAAGCGACCATTGTCCAGGTGTTAAAATTGAAGGACATTGTCCCACAACAAATAGCTCAGCAGCTATCTGAGACGATGAGCGCGATCGCCCAAGCTTCCAATAGCTTTTTAGGTGGATTCAGCGCCCAGGATGGCTTCATCCTGTTTTGGAAGGAGCCTCTTTCTCCAGTCCGATTGGCGGTCAATTTTATTCAAGAGATCGAATCCCGCGGCGACGCCGACAAACCCCACGCTCAAATCCAATGCTTGATCCACTCCCGCACTTCCGATCATAATAGCGGCTCATCCACACTGGAGCGGGAGATACAGCTCGCGCTGGCGCCATTGCAACTCGAAACAGAACTGTTTTCCCCGCTGAATCATATTAAGGCAAAGCCAGATCGTCAGCCTCATCAGGTGTGGATTACGAGCACGCTCAAAGAAAAGCTGGACCAGCAGGCAAATTATACCTTCGAGCCGGTCACACTCCCTCAGGCCGAATCGCTCAACGGAACGCCGCTCCAAGTGTTCCAGCTTCGGTGGAACGATTCATTCGCCAAGATTCGACAGGGCAAAATTCAACAAATCGGTCGGTTCAAGCTGCTCAATGAACTGAACCATGATCCTGTGTTTCTCTGCTTCAAGGCGGTGGATACCCTACTCGATCGACTGGTGGTGCTCAAACTGTTGAATCCGGAATATCATCCCCAGCAGAATCAGGAAGCGATGTTCGCACAGTTCCTCAGCCAGGCCAAGGTGCTGGGAAAAATCGCCCACCCCAAAATTGCCATGATCTATGATATCGGCGTGGATCAAAATTTCTGCTTTCTGGCTCGAGAATATGTCGAAGGCGTCCCATTGCAGTTACAGCGTCCCATCAACAAAAAAATGAACGTGCGACGAACCATTGAAATTTGTCTGCAGATCGCACAAGCGCTTCAATTCATGCATCAGAAAGGTATCTTTCATGGGAGGTTGCATCCAAATGATATCTTTTTGCTCAACGGGGATGAAGTGAAAATAACTGACTTTCAATTGCCATCATTAGCCCGCCCCCTGATCGAATATGCCGCAGGCTCTTTGCTCTCGGCAAGCTATGGCGCCCCAGAGCAAATCGAATCCAGAACCTTCGATGCGCTCGCTGATATATTTTCGTTCGGCGTCATCATGTATGAACTGTTCACGCATCAGCATCCATTCTATGATGCGGATCAAGATAAAACATTCGAACAGATCCGGACCAAAGACCCACAGCCGCCATCCGAGCTGAACAGAGCGCTCACCTCGGAGATCGATGCGATGATCTTCAAAGCCATCGAGAAAACGCCAGAGCATCGCTATCAATCCATGGCTGCCATCGAACAAGAGCTATCCAGATTGCTGAGCCTCTTTATATCCGCTTAGTCAGAATTCCGGGGTCGCCAAACGTTTCAACGACTCTAATGGCTTGCAATTGAATATCGCAAAAGCGCTCCCGATCCGTTCTGCTCCCGCTCAATGCTGAATCCATTGCAGTTCTCCTGCCCATGCCAATGGTTCAAAATCCGAGCCCAATACCAAAACCTGGCCTCATCGCGGCGAATTGTTGGGCGGCTATGACCAGCCAAACGCTATTGCATCATTGCCTCACCGTGCCTCAATGAATAGATTCCACCCGAAAACAATACAACAGATCCCTCGAAGTCGACCGTAACCCTGCTTTGCTTCCAGATTATTTTATTGACTTTTGTCTTAAATAGCGCTATATTTTCAGCCAAAATGACCAGGTAGAGGGTTACCAAATCAATATTGCTATGTCTGCTGTCATTGCGAGGAGCGAAGCGATGAACCAGCCTGTTGATGAGAAAGGTATTCGTTCGCCTGGTTCGTAATGACACGGGGTGGCAATCCTAATTTGGAATCCTTCGATTGGTTGGCACAATTCAGCAAAGCTTAAAGGTAGATAAAGCTACTCCCCAGCATTATAGACGGGGATTGTGATATTGATGATGACCATGCCGCTGGTCGTGCGCCCGACGATCGATGGCCTTGGGTGAACTTTCGATCGGGTACGGTATCACCACGCGCAATTTATCGCTACGGAATCAGCATGTCGCTGCTAAAACCCCTTTATCGACTGAACAAATATTTGAAGCAGTATCGTGCAGAACTTGTGTTAGCAGGAGTGCTCATTGTTATTTCGAACGGACTCTATGCAATCATACCCAAGATTCTGCAGCGGACCATTGATGCCATCGACCAGCAGATCGATCTGAAACGATTGGCTGGCTACGTGGTGCTATTGTTATCGGTGACGGCCATCTATGCCCTGATTCGATTTTTCATTCGAAAATCGATGATCGGGATTTCGCGCAAGATCGAATATCAGCTTCGGAATGATTATTTCGGTCATTTGCAACGGCTTTCCCAACAGTTCTTCATAAGATACAAAACTGGTGATCTCATGGCCCGCGCCACCAACGACATCAGCGCGGTTACCATGACCATTGGAATGGGGGCGATGTTCGCCATCAGCAATTCGCTGATGTTCATCTTTGTGGTCGGCATGATGTTCAGTACCAACCTGAAGCTGGCGCTATGGGCGCTGATCCCATTCCCGTTGATCCTGCTGGTCATGTATTTCAGCTTCGGATATTTTTACCAGATTTATGAGCAGGTTCAAGAGATCTACTCGGGCATTACCGCCCGCGTACAGGAGACCATTGCGGGCATTCGAGTGGTTCAGGCTTACGTCCAGGAGCAGAACGAGATTAACCAGTTCGAACAAATCAACCAGCAGTATCTCCGAAAGAATTTGAAATTGGCGACAGCGCGAGGGATCATGTGGGCATCAATGATGCTACTCTTCGGCTTTGCCCTGGTGATTCTCCTCTGGTTCGGGGGCACCGCGGTTATTGAAAATAAGATCAGCCTTGGCGATCTGGTGGCTTTCACGGCATGGGTGGGCATGTTGAGTTGGCCGATGATCTCGTTAGGATGGGTATTAAACTTGATCCAGCGTGCCTCTGCATCGATGAATCGAATTAACGAAATCATGGATACCAAGCCGCTGATCAGCGATGGGAAGGAGACGGATGTGAGCATCACGTCGTTGCACGGTCAGATCGAATTTCGCAACGTGAGCTTCGCGTACAATAGCACCCCGGTGCTAAAAAATATTTCTCTGAAAATCCCTGCTGGGAGTTCATTGGCGATCGTCGGTCCGACTGGGAGCGGCAAATCCACGCTTGTTCATCTAATCCCCCGTCTCATTGATGCTACGGCTGGAGAAGTATTGATCGATGGGGTGAATATTCGCCGCATTCCGCTGAAGGTGCTAAGGAGCCATATTGGTCTGGTGCCCCAGGAAACGTTCTTGTTCTCCGAAACCCTGGCGGAAAATATTAGCTTCGGCCTGGAACAAGCCCCTCTTGAAGAAATTGAGCGTGTGGCTGCTATCTCGACCATTCGCGATGATCTGGAAAATTTTCCAGACAGGTATCAAACCCTCATCGGGGAACGCGGGATCAATTTATCTGGAGGCCAAAAACAGCGCACCGCCATCTCCCGCGCATTGCTTCGAAAGCCCAAAATCCTCATTTTGGATGACGCTCTCTCCTCGGTCGATACTTACACCGAGGAAAAAATCATCGCCAGTTTGCGTGAGAACTATTTTCAACAGACCACCATTATGATTTCTCAACGCGTCTCAACCATCAAACATGCCGATCTGATCATTGTGCTGAACGATGGCGAAATCATCGAGCAGGGCACACACGAACAACTGCTGGCGAAAAAGGGCTTCTATGCTTCCCTTTATCAGCGACAAATGTTGGAGCGAGCTTTGGAGGAGATATAGCGCATCTTAGTCTGCTGAAAAAATCGGATTCAGATAAAACCGAGTCATTCCTGCGCTCGCAGGAATCCGCATGCGCAGGCATGACAAGGTGGCCTGTTTTTGAAATTTTGCAACAAGAACAATTAAAATGCCTGGGGTTTCGCGGACATTTGGAAAAGAATCCTCTGAAAGATTGGCCTGCAATGGACAGGCAGTGATGCGGTGATGGAGTGTCACAGAAGTTACACCCTGTCCTAGCACGACACAGGGCAAAGGAAATATCCTGGGGATCGGGCAATCGATAACCGCCAATCGTTTGTTTGTTCGATTCAACAACTGATATGAATGATCGGTGGAATCAATTGCGCAATGATTATGCAGCAATGATCTTGTTTGTCTCAGGTCTCAATTATCTGAGTCAGCACAACTGCAATAACGGCTATTGAACGAAGATCTAAATCTCTGCTGACTTTTCAGCAAGCCATTTACCGTAAGGCAAACCATCGATGAACCAATATCATGACGAAGAGGTCCTGGGCAAAGCCTATGACAGCCGATTGTTAAAGCGCCTGCTAAGATATCTGAGGCCGTTCTGGTTTCAGGTCGTCCTTGCTGTGGCCATTTTGCTTTCAGTGACTGCATTGGAATTAGCTGGCCCATACCTGATCAAGATCGCCATCGACCGGCATATTGTAACCCGTATTTCTCAAGGATTGATGACGATCGTAATGATCTATCTGGCGGTGCTTGTGGCGCATTTCTTATTTTTATTTTTACAAACGTACGTCATGCAATGGATCGGCCAGCAAGTGATCTATAACATCCGCATGGAACTATATCGACATTTGCAGCAGCTATCGCTATCCTTCTTCGATCGCAATCCAGTGGGTCGTTTGGTGACCAGGTTGACCAGCGATGTGGAGGCACTCAATGAATGGTTCTCTGCGGGGATCGTCTCGGTATTCGGCGATATTTTTTTATTGATCGGCATTATTATCGTCATGGTCAGCGTCAATTGGAAGCTGGCGCTCATAAGCTTTACGGTATTGCCCCTTTTGGTGTACATGCTGTTTTTCATTCGCGTCCGCATCGCCCGCATCAACGCTTATCTGCAGGAAAATATCACCGGCATGATGGTGGTTCAGATTTTCAACCGTGAGCGCCGCAATTTTAAACAATTCGATGAGCTCAATCGAAGTCATCTGGATGCTCAGTTGCGCTCGGTTTTCTTCTATTCGCTGCTATGGCCCTCCATCGATGTCATCGAATCATTGGCGCTGGCGCTGATCTTGTGGTTCGGTGCCCTGTGGAAATATCAGGGAGCCGTGACTTTCGGGACGCTGGTGCTATTCATTGAGTATTCGCGGCGTTTTTTTCGCCCGATCTCTGATCTCACCGACAAATATAACATCTTGCAATCGGCCATGGCTTCGTCCGAGCGCATTTTCATATTGCTGGATCAGCAGCCAGAAATCACTAACCCGATTCATCCAGTCCATATCCAGCAAGTCCGCGGCGAGATCGAATTTCGCCATGTCTGGTTCGCTTATAAAACGAACCATGATCGGACGCCCGACTATGTGCTCAAAGACATCTCCTTTCGGGTGAATCCAGGAGAAAAGATCGCCATTGTCGGTGCTACTGGGGCGGGAAAAAGTTCAATAATCAATTTGCTGTGCCGGTTCTATGATGTCAATCAGGGTGAAATATTGCTCGATGGGATCGATATCAGGCATTTGAACCTTCAAGCGCTTCGAAGCCGCATTGGCCTGGTGTTGCAGGATGTCTTCCTGTTTGCTGGCACCGTGGCCGATAACATTCGGCTCAAGAACGATGCCATCTCTACTGATGCGGTCATCCAGGCTGCCCGAGATGCCAATGCCCTCCACTTCATCGAAAAATTGCCCAACCGATTCGAGCAGCAAGTGATGGAACGCGGGGCATCGCTATCCACTGGGCAGAAGCAGTTGCTCGCCTTTGCCCGGGCATTGGCCTTCAACCCCCAAATTCTCATCCTCGATGAGGCCACTTCCAGTGTGGATACCGAATCGGAACTGCTCATTCAGCAGGCGCTCAAAAAATTGATGACCAATCGTACTTCGATTTGCATCGCCCATCGGCTTTCGACCATTCAAAATTGCGATCGGATCATCGTTATGCATAAGGGCACAATTCGCGAACAGGGGACACACCAACAACTGCTGAAACTGAAAGGGATTTATTATCGGCTCTATCGCCTGCAATTTATAGATCGGAGGCTCAGTGAGGCTGCATAACTCATATTGCCTGGAGCGTGGCGTTACGAACCGGCGCAGTTCAAACGATGTCAATCCCCAAGCCTGAGGCGACAAGTCCCAGGCTCCACGCTCCATTTACTACATTTCATGCAATAAACAAATTCGGAGGAAAAATGAACAAAGACATTCTTGGTCTCATCCTGTCTTTCGCTTTTGTCTTTTTGATGATTTTCCTGGCCACTGTGGTCCAAAAGCTTTTCAAGCTCAGCAACGATTTCAGTCGAAAGATCATCCACATTGCGGTCGGCAATTGGATTTTCATTGCGCTTTACTATTTCAAAGATTGGTATATCGCAATCATCGGCCCGGTGACGTTCATCCTCATCAACTTTCTCTCATACAAATTCACTATCTTCAAAGCCATGGAGTTAGAGGAGAAAAATCCTGGCACGATCTATTATCCCATTTCCCTGGCGATTTGCACGCTATTCACCTACGCCCGGCAGCCATTGCTCATGCTGCCCTATTTGGGGATCATGGCGATGACCTGGGGTGACGGCATGGCGGCCGTCATCGGGAGAAAATGGCCGATTCGGCAATTGCGGCCGCGAAAGTCACTGGCCGGCTCAATCGCATTTTTCATTTTTACCCTGGCCTCGTGCCTGATTTATCTGGCATTGGAGGCACAACATTTCTCTGGCAGCGAGATATTTGGCTTTGCTTTGATGGCCGCAGTTGTCGGCGCGATTATCGAGCTGTATTCGCCCAAAAATCTGGATAATTTAACCGTCCCAATTCTGCTGGGGTGCATCGGATACCTGATCGGCAGATAACATTACGCCCCCTTGCGAATCCGTCTAACCTTCGCAAGGGGGCAGTCTCAAACCCCGCCGTCCTTGAAGCAACTCGCGCTTTTCATCTTCTTGAATCGATCAAAATCTTCTGATGAAAAAAACCAGGCTTAGCCATGATAATGAAGTGGGATGAACTCACTTCATCCAAATTTCATCCGATATGGCTAACGCTCATACCGACCCTTTCATGTAGTTATGAAGTTCATTGATATCTTCTACGCTATAGCCAGGACCTATTTGTAAACATGAATGGCTGTTGCTTCACTCCGCATTGCTCGCTATTTCTTCTTCCATTCCATATCCAATTTCTCCACTGTGGGGAACATCGAAATGTTTGCTCGATTCACCTGGGATTGAAATTCGGCCACATCTTTCTCAAAAAGCCGATTGAACTCATCCAGCGCCTTTTTCATCGCGTCCTCAGCCTGGCGCAAATACGCGAGCTGCGAACTGGTTGGCTGTTCCCACGAAGAGGATAATGAATTGGAGACATACCACAATTTCCGACTGACATTCTCCTGCCTTGTGATGCCTTGTTTGCTGGCATCGTCGATGAACAGATGCAACACCTGTTTCAACCGCTTTTTCAGTTCATTGGCCGAGGTCGACAAATCCTTCGCTCCCGGGGCATCTTTGTCTTCCTTCACTTTCTCCAACACCAGATCAACGCTTTTCTCCATCTTGCGAATCCGCTCCACCGCCTCGGTCACGACCTCGATCCGCTGCCCGACATGAAGCAATGCCTGATATTTCTCCAAACGCTCCGCCATAGGAATGGAAACGCGCGGGTCCGGCAGCACACGGATCGGCTGAATGGCCTCATTGTTTCCCGACTTCATTTTGACATAATATGTCCCTGGCACAACCTCAGGTCCAGCCGGTGTAAAGCCGCGAGCCCGGCCAGTGACGCTCGGCATCTGCCATGCATCACGGCGCAGATCCCACCAGACACGATTGATGCCCTTCTTGATTGGGCTATCGAATTTGCGGATCACCTGCTGCGTTGAGTCCAATATTTCGATAGTAATTTTTGGCTCTTTTGGTTGTGCCGGCTCTTCAGACGCTTCCTGCTGCGGCTCTATGGGCTCTTGTTCGGCTACTTGTTCGGCTTTCTTCTCAGGAGGAATTAACCAAAAGCTGATCATTGCGCCGTATGGTCGGCTTTCGCCGCTGAACATGGCATCGGCTGGGAAATGATAGCCCGCCGCAGGCCGAATAAAATGTTGATAGACTGGTGGCACCTCGAAAAGATGCAACGGCTTTTCGATCAGGCCTTTTGAGATACTGCGCAGCAGTCGAACGTCATCAAGAATGAACGCCGCCCGGCCATGCGTGCCGATCACGAGGTCATGGTCCCTGGGATGAACGACCAGTGCGCGGACTGGAACGGTAGGGACGCCATGCTTCCATTTCATCCAATTGCGGCCATCGTCAAAACTGATGAACAGGCCGAACTCCGTGCCAAGGTACAATAGATTTTTATTCACAGGATCCTGTTCAATCACATGGACAAAACCCCAGCGCTCTGGGGAATTTTTAGCCCGAGATGCAGTCGGATCATTCTTGGCCAGATTTTCCCACTTCCTCCCAAAGTTTTCGGTTTTATAGATGTAGGTCGTCCAGTTGCTCCGCTGGTGATCGTCAAAAACCGCATAAGCTGTACTGGCATCAAATTTCGATGGCTCGATATGGGGACACCAGGTATTGGCCGGCAAATCCGGGATATTTTTGACCACATTCTCCCAGCTTTTGCCGCCATCCCGGGTCACCTGGACGTTCCCATCATCGGTTCCAACCCAAATGACACCGGGCTGAACCGGGCTGGGAGCAATGGTCAAAATCGTGCAATGATTTTCAGCATTGGTGACATCATAGGTCAACCCACCGCTCTCCGCCTGCTTTTGTTTCGCGGGATCGTTCGTGGTTAAATCTGGGCTGATGATCTGCCAACTATCCCCGCGATCAGTGCTTTTATGGACGAACTGGCTGCCGTAGTAAACAGTATTGGGATCGAACGGATCGATCGCAATGGCCGCATTCCAGTTGAACCGCAATTCTACCCCATCAGGGCCAGGCGGCCGAATGTCCTTGCGCTCCCCGGTGATCCGATTGAATCGGGTGAGATAGCCGCCCTGAGACATGCTATAGCCAATATCCGGATTGTTCGGATCGCTGAGCGTGGCAAAGCCGTCGCCAAAACCAACTTCTTCCCAATGATAATTCCGAATACCACCGCTTTCCCACACATCACTGGGCCCACGCCACGAGCCATTGTCCTGCATGCCGCCATAAACATTGTAAGGAATTTCCATGTCGATATTGATATGGTAGTATTGCGCCAATGGCAGATTTTCCACAAAGCGCCAGGTCTGGCCGCGATCATAGCTGATCGCCACACCGCCATCGTTCCCATCGATCATGAAATTTCCATTGTCCGGATGGATCCAGAGCGCATGATGGTCTGAATGAACCCGCGAGCGAATGCGTTCAAACGTTTTGCCGCCATCCTCACTGACGACAAGATTGGTATGCAGGCTATAGACCCGATTTTCATTCTGGGGATCGACTCGAATATCTGCGTAATAGAAAGGCCGCGGGTTCACATTGGGCGATTGATTAACGATCTTCCATGTTCTTCCTCCATCATCGGAGCGGCACAGGGCGCTCTTTTTCGCTTCAACCAGGGCATAGACCACATCCGGCTGGCTTTTTGCGATCGCGACGCCAATGCGACCCAGTTCTCCCTCCGGCAGCCCATCTTTACTGGTGATCCGTTTCCAGGTCTCGCCAGCATCATAAGTCACGTATAGCCCGCTGCCTGGCCCGCCGGATTTGAAGAACCAGGGCCATCTTCGATGCTCCCACATGGCGGCAAATAGCTTATTGGGATTGACCGGATCCATGACCAGATCTCCGCAACCAGTCCGTTCATCCACAAACAGGATTTTCCGCCAGCTTTTGCCGCCATCGGTCGTTTTGAATACGCCTCGCTCAGGATTCTCGCCCCAGGTGGTTCCCAGGGCAGCAACATAGGCGATATCGGGATTAGCGGGATGCAATACGACACGATGAATCTTCTCGGTCTTCTCCAGCCCCAAAAACATCCAGCTTTCTCCAGCATCCAGGCTTTTATAGATGCCATTGCCCACGCCAACACTGTTGCGTGGATTCCCCTCCCCGGTGCCAACCCACACAATGCTCGGGTTGGGCTGAAACACCGCAATCGCACCAATGGATGAGGCAGGCTGATCATCGAAAATAGGCTTCCAGGTGATCCCCCCATTGGTCGATTTCCATACGCCGCCCGTTGCCGCGCCCACATAAATGATATTCGGATTGGACACCACCGCCTCAATATCCCCGATCCTGCCGCTCATCCCGGCAGGCCCAATGCTCCGCGCCTTCATGCCGGCAAAAACTTCAGGATCGAATTGGGCGAGCCCATCGGAAATTGTGAATATGGTGAATACCAGGGAGATCAATAATAGAGTGCAGGCATTGTTTCTCATTTTTCGCTCCTTCCGAACCTTTTTGGGTTAATAAAGATTGATGATCAACGTGGCAAATGGATGATATAGAATATAGCAGATCGAACTTGAAAAGCAAGCCAAAATTCGTTCGGGAGATAAAATTTGCGGTGGAAATCATTCCTTCAGCTTGATCCTTTTCTCAACCGAGACAATATTTTTGGGATCGTTGTCCCAACTCACAGCGATTTTCAGGGAGTAGTCCCCAGGAAGGAGCTTGCTCAAATCGAGTTCAATCAGTTCCGTTTCTTTGTCCTGCATTGCCGTGCGCGCTTGATCGAGCGAAATAAAGCTTTCTTTCTGCCGGGTCAACCAGCGAAATGTGCGTTTCAATATCCCCTGACCACTTTTTTCTTTGGTAAGCTCCAATTTGATTTTAAATTGGTCCAATACGGCTGCCGTTTTGATGTTATAGATTTCAAAATAACAAAAAACCGTTCGCTGTTTTTGAATTTGCTCAAAGGGATAGGGGATCAGCGGCACGTTATTCACGGTTCTGATGAGCGATTCGGGGATGTCATCAAATTTTTCAGGAGAAAAATAGATCTGGATATCGCTGATCATCACGCGTGGCGCTGAGAAATCCCGGACGATGATGGGCTGTTTGATGTAACCGATTTTCTCAGTTTCGATCGCCTGGAGTTGCAACGTTAGGTCCCCAGATAGTGCAGGAACTGAAAATTGCATCCGACCGATCGCATTGGGAATTTGCTGAAAAAAGCTGGCAGAATAGCGACAGGTATCTCGAACGTATCGAACTGGCGAAAAATTTTGATCCCGAATTAGGGCATTGTATTCGATCGTAATCGTCTCTGGTGGCCCGTTTTTGGTGAGATTGTGGTGAAGCGGCGCCAAAGCATGGACTTCAATCCATGTTGAATCGTTTTCCCCGCGAAATTGAGCCACATCAGCAGAGAAATCGAGCTGTTCCAATTTCTCTCGAATAGGCACAAAGAAATTTGGCGCAGCGCCCCGATAACGCATCGTTTCGATTTCTTGGAGTTTCTTTTGTTCCAGCAGGCGCTCATGGGGCAAGCGATGGTCTTTCAGCGGGACATTTCCCGAACGGGTAAATGCCCTGCTGAGCAGGTCCTGTTGAATTTCAAGGGCCTGATTGGCGGCGCGCGCAAACGAAGGACCGAGATGCGCCCGAGATTGGATGAGATCGCTCCAATACCAGGCCAGGTTCTTTGTAATTCCGCTTTCGATCGCCTGGCTCAGGCTGCTGACCTGTCGAAAATCATCGCCTTGTTTGACAAAATGAACCACAAAATCTGGCCCCAACTCCCGATACGCCCAGCTCTCATTGGGGTGAACGAAATATTCCATAGCAGGAGGAAATCCGCTGTAAAGCTGGCTGAGATAGAGATAGAGCTGTCGATCCTTAAACAGACTCACCGTCTTTCGCCCCCCACTATCCCGAACACGAACTGAGGGCTCGCCATATTTAAGATAAAATTGGCCTCGATCATCAAAGAACGGCGGCCTGGAGCTGGGGAAATTTTGTCGAACATAGTTCCAGCGTTCTAAAAATGCCTCCAGCAATTCATTCCTGGGGGATAATGGATTTGGTTGCTGCTGAAGCCAATACGATATGATGAATGATTTTCTTTTGTCAATTGAATCGAACTTTAAATAGGCGTTTTTGGCAGTTGCGTCAAGTAGGGCCAAAAATGGGAATTCAAATTCGCGCTGAAATGCCTGTTCATCCGCTGCTTTCAATGAATCGAAATAGCTCGTCTCAGCAAAACTCGTGGCCATCGTTGCTGGCTGGGCAAAGGCACCTGGAAAGTGCAATATCAGCAGCCAGTTGAGCAACTGAAGGACCCCGATGAAGCGAATGACAGTATCTGATTTCATGATGCCTGAATCAATTTGGTAACGAAATAAATGAGCCATTCAATAAAAAGGCACAAGCATCTTATCATCGGATGCTTGTGCCTCAAAATTAATTACGACAACCCAACTCCATTATGGGTTGCCCAAATTGGGATTGATATTTCGCTCTCGTTCTGTGATTGGGAAATAGCGCCAACTTCCTGGTGGGAGGTGCCAGGTCTTATACTCGCTATCCAACCTACGTTGATCGAGCAAGCGAGCGGCAGTCACGAACAATTCCTTATCGCGCTCTGTGATCAAGACGTTCATATCGACACTGGTCAGCGGGCTGAGCCCATGAGAGGCACGGACCTTATTGATTCGGTCGAGCGCGCCAGCAGCATTGCCAGCCCTGAGATCGCATTCCGCCAGCATGAGCTCGTTCTCCTGCCAATTCATGAAAGTAATGGGTGATGATTCGCTCGGATACTTGCCCTGGCGATAATACATCACCTTGTTGTTTCCCAGGATGGAGTCCAGCGGCACCCGGGCAAGCTCGGCTGGGTCGTCGAGCACGTACTGCCGAAATCTGGGCGCCAGAACTGCCTGGGTTCTTCCCTTTCCAGCTTGCTGCCAGAAATAATTATCGGATAGGATGCTATGCTTGGATTGGAAAGGTTCATCACCCTCGACCATGCCATTTTGGGCGAAAGTTCGCACCTTAGCGAAGTCCCCTTTCTGGAGATGAATTCTGGCTATGAGCGAGTTGATGAGTCGCTTTTGCGCATCATCTGCATAGGTCATCGCTTGCTGAAATTTTTCGATCGCCAAATCGAACATCTCATTCGAGGGGATAAACGGGCCATTATCGATAACGCCACCGCCCTGCTCTTGGCTTAAACCGAAATACGCCGCATAAATGTAGCGGGCAATGCCTCCAAAGAGATTGCCGTTATAGAGGGCTTCATTTTTAAGCGCTTCATTCGTGAAGGTGATCTCACCGACGCGGCGAATAATGTCATCAGAGAAGAACCGCAGCTCGCCCAGGGCATTGAACAGGCCATCGACAGAGTTGTTGTCCAGCGTAATCCGTCCTTCGTCAATATCGCGGAACGTCGGGAAAGTCGCGTTCGGTACATTTGAATCAAAAAGCAGTTCATCGGAGAGCAATCCCGCCAGGACTCCTAATTGGTCATGAGTGGTCGCGAATCGGGTTTTAAGACCATTGATAACGAATGGGGTTTGGCTCTCGCTGGTCAATCTGGCATCCTCGACCCGATCGATGAGCGGATCTACCGATGTAGCATAATCTTCGCATGAGCTCCAAATGAGCAGCGAAGATAATAGCAATATCATAAGTGCGGTTAGTCTTTTCATTGAATGTGCCTCCTTCTCCTATAAGGAAATTCTTAGCCAAAGATTATAGACTCGGGGATTTTGCAGCGTCAAGAAATCCTGCCCTCGCTCCAGGCTTCGCGCGCCAGAGAAATTCATTTCGATGTCTGCCCCGCTATATTTGGTTGTAGTCCACAGATTTCGACCCGAAACGCCGACTACCAGATCAGACAGGAAGCGATTGGCGTACACTTTGGATAGCAGGTCACGGAAACTGAAGCTGAGGCTAATTTCGCGCAGCTTAAAGTAATCGGCATCCTCGATGAAATTGCCATCGTAGCGCCGATCCATCTTGGCATATTCGACTGCCGCTGCTTTATATGCCTCGGAGCCAACTTCGGCCGCCTGGATATTCTCATACCAGTCTTTAATGCCGAGGATGTCCTCCAATTCGCGATAGCGCTTGTTATTCGCGCCAATACCGAAGGCATTGCCCAGGTAGATCGCAAATTCTTTGGTGTTGTTGAACATCTTATGGCCGGTCGCCCAATCAGTCAGCACATAGAGGTTGAAGTTCCGCAAGAAACGCAAATTCATTGTAAATGAGCCCGTATAGGTCGGAATCGGAGTGCCAAAGTTCACCCGCAGCTCCTGACCGTTCTCGTCCTTCAAAACATCGGGACCTTTGTAAGTGCCATCGGGATTAAACAGCGCACCGACCACCTTCTGGGTGTAAAATGCGTGCTTGGGGAGGCCTTCTTTGAAGACATTGAGATCGAATGCATCGAAAATCGGCTGAGCGCCGCCCAAATCGGTCACTTTGTTGGTCTGATAATTATTGGTCAGGGAGAGATCAAGTTGCAGATTGCGGCGAGCGATCGGCCTGGCCTGAACCAGCGACTCGATGCCCCAGCCTTCCACGGCGCCGATGTTGAATGGCACCGCCGTGGCGATTTTGCCTGTGGACGGAGCGTTCCGGAATTCGATGATCGAATTTCTTGCGTACTGCCGATAATATGAGAATTCCACCGAATAATTGGTAAACAGCTCTGCATCAAACCCGAATTCTATTTCCTTGATGCGTTCTGGTTCGATTTTTGGATTGCCAATGGCCGCCAAAACCGCACCAGCGCCATATCCAGACGGCTCTGCACGCCAGAGCAATGGGATAGCATCGATGGTACCAGGTAGCACCCCAGTTTCGCCGTAGGCTGCCCGCAGCTTCATCAAATTAAAAAATGATGAAAAGAACTTATATCGATCCATCCGAACTGCCAGGCTGGCTCGAGGATAGAAAATGCTGGGCGCCTTCGAACCGATCGAACTGGCATAATCGTTTCTCAGCATCAAAGAAAAGAAATATTGATCAAGATAGGAGAAGGAATGGTCCGTGAAAATCCCAGCCTCTCGGCTATGGCTATAAGTTTCATCCCCTCCTTCGAACGTTTCACCTGCTCCAATGTTCGTGATTAACTCGGTAAGATAATCCTTCTTTTGAATATTGAACGTCTTGATCTTTCGATCAAACAACTGAGCCCCCACAACCGAACTAACGTTTAAATTCGGCAGGAGCGAATAAGTATAGCGAGCATCAAAATTATAAGTGTACTGGCTATTTTGACGATTGTAGATCGCACGACGACCTTTTGGGTAGAACGAATATTTCAGATTCGCTGGATAAGTCTGGTCGTTTCTCAGGTCGCCATCATCGACCCCAAAAGTGAATGAAGTTTCAAAGTTTTTGAACGGTGTGTACTGGGCACGAATTGAACCGATGAATCGATTCGCTGCACGGACGTTTTTGAGTCCCCTGACCGATGCACTATCGGTGAACCAATAGGGTACTGGTGTCAGTAAAGTATTTCCCAAGAACCCGAAAATATTGTTATCGTTGTTGGGCAGCCGATTCTCAGTCAACGAATAACTCGTATTCACATTGACGACCAGCCGATTATTGGGGTAAACATCAAAATTCGCACGCAGCGTTCTTCGATCAAGATAGTTATTGGGGATAATACCATCCTCATAGCGCCGGTCGATGCCGAGATAATATTTCATGAGACCAGTGCCGCCGTAAGCATTCAACGTGTGCTGCAAAATTGGGCCTTTTCTGAAAATGGCATTGGCATGTTTATAGGATATAAACTCGTCCTCTGTGTATTTGTGGGATTGCTCATTATACCCGGTGACAACTTTATAATCGATTGAAATGGATTTCGGCGCTCCAGGAACCATTTTTCCCTTTTTGGTTGTGATCAACACAACACCATTCGACCCGCTGGTGCCGTAAGAAGCTGCCCCGGCCGGGCCTTTAAGAATATCGATGGACTCAATATCCTCGGGATTGATATCCGCCAGTGTCGAAGTGCCCTGCCCGCCGACGCCGAAACCAATCACCTCGGAATTGTCCACTCGGACGCCATCAATATAGATCACCGGCTGCTCGTTACCGTTCAATCCACCGCCAGAACGGACATTGAACCGGATCCCGCCACCGACGTTACCAGAAGCTGGCGCAATGTTCACCCCCGCCACTTTGCCAGCAATCAACTGGGATATTTCTTGATAGGAATTAGAAACCGTGTGCTGATTCGCGGTTAGACGAGCCACTGCCACCTCGGCGACTGATTTCGCGGTCTTCGAGGCTATACCGGTGACGACAATCTCTTCGCCCTTAAAAACGTCTTCGATCATCTCGAAACGTAGATTGGTGAGATCATCGCTGGGAGAAAGCGTCCTCACCTCGGTTTTATAACCGATGTAGCTCACGGTCAAATTAAAAGTGCGCGTTGGTTCATAAGAAAAGCTGAACCTCCCATTGATATCCGTGGCAGCACCAAAGGTCGTGCCCCGAATAAACACGTTCGCTCCAGGCAAAGGCGCATTGGTCTTCTTATCAATCACCACGCCTTTGATCTCCCGCGCAAATACCGGCAAGCTCAGCGCTGCAATCAGCAAACAACAGAGCAATAAAGTTAGTTTTTTCATTTTTTCAGTCCCTCCATTCGTTCGTCCTCAAAACATGCGTTAACAATTACGCTCGTTTCAGTCTATCAATTCACCTCCTTCCCCTGAAACCGAGCCAGTTTGAAGGTTAGAGTATTCTTAATAAAATTTCTTCGCCTAAACTAATGATCGACCAAAAGGCAATTGCATTTTTAGCAGACAACAGTTCGGTGAGCAAATGATAGGTCAAATATAGCAGCCTTCAGTTGATCTTCCGCCTGGTTTGCTAAAGTTATTTGCGCAATTCAAAAATTATATCAGAATAATTTGTTGGGATGCACGTCTTGGGGATGATATTCCTGGATATTCAAAAATTAATTTCATTATAACAAAATACATGCCAGACCATCACGCTTTTTCAATGCCAAAATGATGCACAATTATCGTCTATTTTTCATAGCATTAATGCAATCATCCTTTGCACATCCATCTCAAAGGATTCATGAAAATGTGCAGTATTTTTCACATATAGGTGCAATATGTTGCATGGACTGGAAAGTTGTCAATATCAAAAGTAGACCCGATGATGAGACATATCCCATTGGCTTACTTCGATTATTAGCACACAAAAAATTTATTTTCTTCCCTGCGGTCCCAAACGATGAAATGAAAATTGCCAGCTTTGAGGATGAATTAGAGAGAAGTCGAACTCTTACATGGCTGCTATTCGACAAAAAATATCCCTTGCAAATCGCATTTAATCTTTGTATCTTTTATCAAAAAATTTACCACAATGCAATACGGTCACATCTTTTTTAGAACCAGATTAACAAAAAGGGAAAATCAGATGACCAAAAGCATTTGCCTTCTTGCCCTCGTTTTCGGCCTGTTAATCTCATTAAATTGTGCTTTGATGCAGCCGAAATGGAAGACCGTTACTTTATCCCAAGCAGAAATCGAAACCATCAATTTGCTCAACATCCAGCCGGATGAACTCAAGAAATTAAAATCTCAGCCGCTGTACAAATTTACCCCAGCGCAGTTAGATGCCTATCTGGGATATTTGCAAGCGGTGGAACCGGATTTGCGCCAGCGGGTTCAACATCTAGCTCAAAAATGTTTGGGACAACCGTACCAAATTTATCTTCTGGGTGAGTTCCCCTTTGAAATTTACGATCCCGAACCGCTTTTTTCGCTCGATAAAAGCGATTGTGTGGTGTTTGCCGAGCACATTTATGCCATGGCATTGGCCTATGATTGGAAAAGCTTTTTTGCCATCCTCCAGCGCATTCGCTACAAGAACGGCGAAATCGGCCTGGCGACCCGAAACCACTACACTGAATTCGATTGGGATGTCAACAACAATTGGCTCGTTCGCGATATTACAGCCGAACTCGGTGGCGAGCAGACTGTATGGGAGACCACGGTTGTGGATCGGGCAAAATTTCTATCCAAGTGGGGCATCGGACAGTTTATCCCCATCGAGAAAGCGAAATGGTGTTACCTTCCTTATGAGCTGCTGCCCAAAGTGATCGATCAGCTTAAACCTGGCGATTTCGTGAATATTGTCCGAGGCTATGAACATAGCAAATGGGTTGGTCATGTAGGACTGATCACAAGAGGCCAAGACGGAACCATTAATCTCCTGCATTCAACCGATCCACGGGTGAAGCAAGAGCCATTAATGGACCTATACCGAAATGCCCAACGGTACAATGAGGAGCGGAAGCGATTTAATGACGAAGCGCGGATCAAAAACCAAAAGATTATGGCGGAGAATGAAAAGCTTCGGGCAAAATATCAGGGAAAAAAATCGCCAAAAGAGAAGCCATTGATCGCCTATAAGCCGTATTTTTATGGCTTCAAATTTCTGCGGCTCCAGGATGATCCGCTTTGGGAGTTAATTAAGCGCGAAGGGCCCATGGCGCCGAAATTGAAGATCGGTCCAATTTTTTAGGTTCATCGTTCTGGAATAGGGCGAGCACGCAGAGACTCCTGGGCCGAGCTTATAGCGCTGAAAGCAAAATCGAATCGAAATTCGATTGCCAGGATTCGAAATCATAGTAAAAAGGGTGCTAAAATCCGCTCGCTTTTTCGGGTGATCTCTCCCCTATTCCAGAACATGATGTCATGAGACTTTAATATCGCCGAATACATGCGAAATATCGATGTTCAACCGATCGGTGGCAGAATCATAGCCGGGGGATTTGTGCTCTTTTCTGATCGAGAAGCCGCTATATTTATCGCCCATTAATTTGATATCCCCAGCCACTATAGAGGCCTTCAGATAGAATGGGACATGCTTTGGCATTATAATTTTTATATCTCCAAAAACACCACTCACCTGCAGGTCCTTCTCACCCGAAGTTACCCTGAGCTCGCTGAGATCAAGATCGAGATCGCCAAATACGGTGCTGATCCTTCCAGATTGATAGTCAAGGCTTTTCAGCGCAACATCGAGATCACCGAAGATATTCGAATAGTAGGTCCGTTGTGATTCCGTTTTAATGTCCCGATCTTCGAGAATGCGGCTCTGAATGCCATGGTGAGCTGAGCCCCGGAACACCAAACGGATTCCTAACAGGATCAGCAAGATTGGCCAATAGTCTGAAATGAACTTGCCAAGGTCGATAGTCCCGAGATTATTGAGCAACAGCAAAACCCCAATGATAATGATGATCAACCCTCCGATGATACGCCCCTGGCTGAAAAATCCGCTATGATAATGGTGAGGCATCGTTCTTCCTTTCGTTTAGGCATTCTTGTTAACCTTCACTTGCCGATTCATTACGGATAAATGATACATTCGTTTCTAATTGGCCCTCTGATTTTTTAAGAAACAAATTATATCGAAGTAGCGCCTCGGGCAATCCCCCATTTAAAACATAGGTCGCTGCCCGCAGATCGTGATGTTGGGTATCGGTAAAAGGTACGGCCACGCACAACCCAATGCCAGCCGCTCGAATGGCAATCGTGCCACTCTCGCTATCCTCGAAACCGACTACCTGGTTGAATTTTTCTTTCGGGATGCCCAACTGATACAAGGCAATGCTATACAGGTCCCGATGCGGCTTGAGCCGGATCTCACTGGAATCCGAGGCTGTGACAAAGCCATCATAGATATTGTTGTAATTAGAAAATTTCTCAAGCAAATGATTCTTTCGATCCGGCCGAATCGGCCACTGTTCGATTTGTCGCCTCAGCACTCGAAATACCTCGCCCAGAACAATCCTGGCTTCGTACAAGATCGATGAGGTGACCACCGCGACCTTGAGGGGGTGGCGCTGCAACTTTTTCGCGAGCGTAAGCAGGGTCTGTTTCACTGTTTCCCTATCAAATTGCGGATCGCGGGTGAGGTCCACTGGATACTTGTTTAGCAGCGATGGCCAAAGCTGCAAAATTTCCTCGCCCAACCAACCTTTGACCAGCGCCAAAAATTCTCCTACCCCTGGCATCGGTTCAATTAAATGCGCGTCCGATCGACCCAATATTTGTGCAGATAAATGTTCACCTTTTCCTGCTTCGATCAGGGTGAGAATTTCATGGTAACGCTGATAATAAATATCGATGCCAGCACGAACCATCTCAGAAAAGGTGCTGGCGTGAAATTTGGATCCGTATCGCTCAAGCAACGTTGTGACGATCGCGAGGTCCAGGTTTATCGCTTCGTCTTTCCGATCAAGCCAATCAATTAGCACTCGATCACTCAAAAGTTCCTGGCAACCCAGATTGATTAAATTATTTTTCACCTCTTCGACCCGTCTCTTATCCTTCCCATTTCCCATGAACCACACCGCCGCTTCAAAATAGGCTTGTTTCAATGCATCAGGGTCAATAAATGGGCGATAGGTGCGGATTAAATACTCCACATGTCGGGTCGTGCTATTTCCAATGATGTGCGGATAATCCACAGTTCGATCGAGCCCATGCCAGCTTTCCTCAGTCATCCGGCCAGTGATCTTTCGGACCATGTATTCCAATGAATGCAAACACAAAGATTCGGTCGTGGTGGTAGTGCCGTCCATATCCATCACGACCGCACAAAGTTGATCGACTGGATGAGTAATTTTCGGCGCCAGGGGATATAACTCAAACTCGGGATGGATGTAATCGGGATTTTTCACCACCACAAATTCTTTGCCCAGATGCGAAAGCAATGTTTTCGCCCTTTCGTCAGTCACAAATTTTTCCATTGATCGTCGCGTTTCCTCCAAACATTAGCTGCTACAACTTGTGGCTCAACATAAGAAAATTTTCTGAGTTTTTCAAGAGAATTATCTAGCAAAAATTAATAGCAGGGTTTCGACTATTGAGCTGAAAATAGATGCAGATATAAATTATCGACTCAATTGCTTCGCAGATAGAACCAGGCTCTCGAAGCAATTGGGGCGACGCAAACAGCAGCTACAATGGTCAATTGGAACACCTGGTGAAGGGTCCTGGCTCAATTCCTTTTGAATGAGAGCAGATTTATTGTGCCGATTGACCTTTGGGCCGCAATTTTTTAAGATTCGAGAGCGTCAATAAGGTCCGATTTCGAATTTGGGCTTGACTCTTATCGGAATATTTTTTATTTTTCAGCCAATTTAACAGCACCGTTTTTAACGCACTTGATGGTTTGATGACTGGACACGATTCGCACCGCGCAGCATTTTTAAAGAGATGATACGCGATGAACCCAAATGGCGATCTCACTCAGATCGAACCTGTTTGTCTGGTTTTCGAGGCATCTGCAAAAGAGCGAAATGTTTCATTCCCAGCGAAACGAAGAATCTCATAATTCTTTTTTGCGCTTAGAAGATTAATTCGTTGCTTCGCTCTACGCAATGACTCGCTTATTGATATTTTGAAGGACCCTATCTGGCTTTCAAGCGAGGAGGGTTCTTTGTCGATTGGTAGCGCTCTCTTGATGCAAGATGTAGAAAGTAAGCGATACTTTCATGCCTGCGCATGCGAGCATGCTATTCCTGACCGCCAAGTGGCAGAGAAAAATGGTTCTGTCTTGTTTCAATCCCATTTTTACTAAAGAAACTTGTTCGCTAATTGGCTGAAGAAGATGCAAATTTTTGGCGTTCACATTCACACCTTTCTCGGAGGAAAATGAGCATGAAAGCAGTAAGATTTCTGGTTCTGTTGTTGACGCTGTGGGTTGTCGCCTGTTATGGGCAGAAATTGGAGATTAATCCAGAGATCGAACGACGGATCGATGGGCTGCTGCAACAGATGACATTGGAGGAAAAGATCGGTCAGTTGCATCAGGTAAGTGGCGCGAATGAGGCGTTTAAGCAACAAATCCGCGAGGGCAAGATCGGGTCGTTTTTAAATATTCGCGGAGCTCAGCAAGCCAATGAATTGCAGCGGATCGCAGTGGAAGAATCTCGCATGAAAATTCCGTTGATCTTTGGGAACGATGTGATCCATGGATACCGAACGATTTTTCCGATTCCGTTGGCAGAGGCATCCAGTTGGGATCCAGATTTGGTAGAGCGGACGGCCGCCATGGCGGCCCGAGAGGCGGCAGTTAGCGGGACGCACTGGACTTTCGCGCCCATGGTCGATATCGCGCGGGATCCGCGGTGGGGACGCATCGCAGAGGGATCTGGGGAAGACCCGTATCTGGGCTCGGTGATGGCAGCAGCGCGAGTGAGAGGGTTTCAGGGAAAAGACCTGAGCGATCCGCTCACCGTGGTCGCTTGCCCCAAGCATTATATCGGCTATGGCGCTGCGCAGGCCGGGCGTGACTATTTTACGGTGGACATGTCGCTCCAGACGCTGCGCGACATCTATCTGCCGCCGTTTCGTGCTGCTATCGATGCTGGTGCTGGGACCATCATGAGCGCCTTTAACGAACTGAATGGAACGCCAGCCTCTGCCAACTATTTTACATTAACCCAGGTGCTTCGCCATGAGCTGGGGTTTCAGGGCTTTGTGGTCAGCGATTGGAATTCCATCGGCGAGCTGTTGAACCATGGCGTCGCTGGAACGCTGGCTGAGGCAGGGAAACTGGCCCTGCTGGCTGGTGTGGATATGGATATGATGGGATTTGTCTATCAAACCCAGCTTCTCAATTTGGTCCGCCAGGGCGAGATCGATGAGGGCAGCATCGATGCTGCTGTTCGCCGGGTACTGCGGATCAAATTTGAATTGGGCCTATTCGATCATCCATACATTGACCCTCAATTAGAGCAATCGATCATTCTAAGCAAAGATCATATAGAGTTGGCTTTGGAGAGCGCCAGAAAATCGATTGTGCTTTTGAAAAACGACCGTCAGCTTTTGCCCTTGAACAAGACTATCAAATCTCTGGCAGTCATCGGGCCATTGGCTGATAATAAGCATGACCCCTTGGGTTGCTGGTATTGTGAGGGCAAAGATGCCGATGTGGTCACCGTGCTGGAGGGCATTAAAGCCAAGATCCCAAGTGAGCGGATTCGATATGCGCAGGGCTGCCCCATCGAGGGGAAATCTGGATCAGGGATTGCTAAGGCGGTTCAATTGGCCCAAAATGCCGAGGTTGCAATCCTGGTCGTGGGCGAAAGCGAAGCGCTGAGCGGCGAGGCCGCCAGCCGCGCATTTTTGGGTTTGCCTGGCGAACAGGAAGCATTGGTAAAGGCGGTGTTTGAAACTGGGACCCCAACTGTGGTTGTACTGATGAACGGTCGGCCATTAACCATCCCATGGATCGCCGAGCACATCCCAGCGATTATTGAGGCATGGCAATTGGGAGTCCAATCTGGTAACGCCATTGCCGATGTCCTTTTCGGCGATTATAATCCCGGCGGAAAGTTGCCAGTCACATTCCCTCGCGCCGTGGGACAGGTCCCTATCTTTTACAATCATAAAAATAGCGGTCGCCCACCCGGGGCGGATAAATTCACTTCAAAATATCTCGACGTTCCAGTCACCCCGCAATTTCCGTTCGGTTACGGTTTGAGTTATACCCAATTCAAGTTCAGCAATCTTCAGGTTCGCACCGAAGGCACAGGAACTACCAGCCAGGTAATGGCCAGCGTGGAAATTACCAATGTCGGGCAGCGCAGCGGGGATGAAGTCGTTCAGCTATATATTCAGGATCTCATCGCCAGCCTTGCGCGGCCAGTGAAGGAACTCAAGCGGTTCCAACGTATGCATCTGCTGCCTGGGGAAACCAAACGGATCGAGTTTGCATTGCCTGCGAGCGAGCTGGGATTTTATAACCAAAACCTGGAGTACGTTGTCGAACCTGGGACTTTCAAAATGTGGATCGGCAACAGTTCCGCCGATGGATTAGAAGGAAGCTTCAAAATCGGGAAATAAGAAAACGAGTCCATGCGATCATGCATGATCGTCCTTTTCTATGATGAAATCCGAATCCCATCGAACAACCGCTGGTTGAATATACAGCGACTCATTGAAAGAAAATGATCAATTGATTCAACTCCTTGCGCTTCTGTTGCTCGATGGGATTCGGTTATTCTGGTCGTGAAGTGCCAAACGAGGAGTGAATTTCTCAGCGCATCACTATTTTGACCGAATGGATTGATCTGACCGTCGAGTTCAAATCGCTGTTCAGCTTGCAGGTTTCATCAATGATAAGAGTGATCGAAATGCTCACAATGATTTTTTCATCCCGGTACCCGTAAAATTCCCCCTTTTTCCACCTCACGTGCCATGATGGGAAGTTGTACCCAAAACAGCCCAATTCAAATCGCGAGCGCAGTCGGCAAGTGAAGGGAATTATTCCCTTTCCTTATGATGTTTTTAGCTGCGCTTTTGTTTTGATCATTTACTACAATTTGGTGGCGGGCCATCGATTATTCAACCGGTCATTCATAATTCTTTGTCATTGGATTCTCTGAACAAATAGCGCTCCATCTTTCTTGATCACACTTAAATTGGCTTTCGTTTGCTGGAAAAATGTGTCTTGACTTTTATTAAAATTTTTACTATAATAGCCAGTTTTGAAAATGAAGATTTGAGAGAAATTAATGCTGCAGAATAATATTGAAAGATGAACCGAACTGAATTGGATGAAAGGACGGTATGACGAAAATTGAGCCGAAAGATGTAATTCCGATCTTATCGAAACACATGCTGATCGATGGTTTTGAGATCATTGTAGATTTAAAGAACAGCTCTGGTAGCTATCTGGTCGACGAACGCGATGGCAAAAAGTATCTTGATTTTTTCACGTTTTTTGCAACTTTGCCAGTGGGGATCAATCATCCCAAGCTGTTGACCCCGGAATTTAAGGAGAGATTGCTTACAGCGGCAATCAATAAGCCTTCCAACTCGGATTTCTACACGGTGCTGATGGCTGAATTTGTGGAGACATTTGCTCGGGTCGCGGTTCCAGAGTCCCTGCCTCATTTGTTTTTTATCGATGGTGGGGCTTTAGCCGTGGAAAATGCATTGAAAACGGCCTTTGATTGGAAAATCCGGATGAATTTTCAGAAGGGATATACGCGCGAGCACGGAACCCAGGTGATCCATTTTCAACAGGCGTTCCACGGCCGCAGCGGATATACGCTTTCGCTCACCAACACAGCGGATCCACGGAAAACGATGTATTTCCCGAAATTCAATTGGCCTCGGGTGCTCAATCCCAAAATCACGTTCCCGCTGAACGAAGAGAATTTGCGTCGGGTTGAAAAGGCTGAACAGATGAGTTTGCAGCAGATCAAGCGCGCCATTTTGGATAATCCTGACGACATTGCAGCGATCATCATCGAGCCGATCCAGGGCGAGGGCGGCGATAATCATTTTCGGGCTGAGTTCTTTAAAGAGCTGAGAACCATTGCTGATGAAAACGATATTTTGTTGATCTTCGATGAAGTACAATGTGGCATGGGAATTAGCGGCAAGATGTGGGCCTACCAGCATTTTGGGATCGAACCAGACATCGTCGCGTTCGGCAAAAAATCCCAGGTTTGCGGGATCATGGCGGGTCGCAAAATCGATCTGGTGGAGGATAATGTCTTCGTTGAATCCAGTCGTATCAATTCAACCTGGGGCGGCAATCTGGTCGATATGGTGCGCTGCCAACGCTATCTCGAGATCATGGTCGAGGAAGACCTCATAGCGAACGCCGCCAATGTCGGCGCCTATTTCCTGGAAAAATTGCTGCTGTTGCAAAACAAGTATCCCCAGCTTTTGTCCAACATTCGCGGTCGAGGGCTATTTATCGCATTCGATCTGCCAGCGGATTTTATTCGGGATCAGTTCATTCGGGAAGCCAGAAAACGGGGCATGTTGGTGCTGAAATGCGGCGAACGATCCATTCGGTTCCGGCCAGCATTGAATATCACCCCAAAAATAGTAGATGAAGCCATGGGGATTATTGACGCCACGCTGTCATTCATCACCAAAAAGGTGAATGCCATTGGCATTCAAGGAAAAGGAGAGTTGTAATTGCCTTGACGCTGGTTTCTGCTGGAAAATTGTATTTGGTCAGCACGCCCATCGGAAATTTGGAGGACATAACGTTTCGCGCGATCCACGTCCTCAAACAGGTAGATTTGATTGCAGCCGAGGATACTCGGCATTCGGCAGTGCTGTTGAAACATTACGGTATCACCACGCCGACCACCAGTTTCCATGCGTTCAATATCGCCAAAAAGACGCCGGGACTGATCCAAAAGCTATTGCAAGGCGAATCCATTGCCCTGATCTCCGATGCGGGCACTCCGGGGATTTCCGATCCAGCGTTTCATTTGGTTCGGGAGGCCATCGCGAACGATATCGCCATCGAAGCCATCCCCGGCGCTACCGCGCTGATCCCTGCGCTGATTATTTCAGGGTTGCCAGCCAATCGGTTCGTGTTCGAGGGATTTTTGCCCGCCAAAAAAGGCAGGAACCAACGATTGCAAGAGCTAGCGCTGGAACAAAGGACCATGATTATCTATGAGGCGCCCCATCGTCTGCTGAAAACGCTCCAACAATTGTTGGCCCATCTCGGCAATCGTCAGATAGTAATTGCCAGAGAATTGACCAAGAAATTCGAGCAAATCTATCGCGGGACACTGGAGGATATCTGTCAGCGGCCAGAACAGGTAGTTCTTAAAGGGGAGTTTGTGCTGGTGATCGAGGGGAGAAAGGGAGAGTGATCAGTGATCAGTATTCAGTGATCAGTAATCAGTAATCAGTGATGGGGATCAGGTTTTGGAGTTGCAATGGCTCGGTTTGGGGATTAAAATAAGATTTGGATGTTCGAATTAAGCGCTTTATTCTATGTTGTCCTAAAATATCCGGAACAGGCACCCAAATGGTTGAACAGGTGAAATCGGTGCCATACCTTTAATTTCGTGATCAAAGTTTTTGACATTTGCAACAGTCATCTTAAAAATTTGAGTGGAATTAATATTCAAAGGGTAAACCTTGAAAATAAAAATTGTCTTTTTGCCGAATTGGCTCAAAAACCTCTATCTTCGGCTGATCACGCCGGTGATCGATTTCTTCATTAAGCGGAGATTGAATCCGAACCATTTCACGACGCTCGGCTTTCTTTTAAGCATTGTGACAGCCTATTTGTTCGGAGCAGGATTTCTGCGAACTGCCGGGGTGATCATGCTCATCTCTGGGACATTCGATATCATCGATGGCAAAGTGGCCCGGGCGACCAATCGCGTGACAAAATTTGGGGCGCTGTACGACTCGACATTGGATCGCTATTCAGAGGTATTTATCTTTTTCGGGTTGGCTTATTATTTTGTGAACGATCAATGGGCGACGGCGCCAGTGCCACTGTCGTTCTGGAATCTAACCTTTGAAAGCGTCAATATCTCGCTGATCAGCATCATCGCAGTCTGCATGGCCCTGGGTGGTTCGGTAATGACCAGTTATGTCAGAGCTCGGGCGGAAGGATTGGGGTTGGAGTGCAAAGTGGGCTGGATGCAGCGACCAGAACGAGTGGTTTTCATCGCATTCGGCGCGATCTTTCATAAGGTGGCACTGATCGCAGCTTTGATAATTGTAGCGATCTTTGCGAATCTTACGGCCGTGCAGCGGCTCTATCACATCTGGGTCACGGACAAAGATGCGCGCAGCAAGCTAATTTCCGATTAGCACGTGCCGATGCTAAATTTCATCCGGCCTTGCTCTTGTTGCAAGGGGATTCTATTGAATCCTGAATCTGAAAAGCAATACCCAATTTGTGTTTGAACCATCACAGGGGGGCGCTTTATGTTGATTACAATGTGCAAATCAAAAATACATCGGGCGACGGTTACCGATGCCAATTTGAATTATGAGGGCAGCCTCACCATTGATTCGAAATTAATGGAAGCAGCCGGCATTCTGCCATTTGAAAAAGTGCAGGTATTGAACATCAATACTGGAGAGCGGGCAGAGACTTACGTCATTGAAGGGGAACCGGGTTCTGGGACGATCTGCTGCAATGGCGCTTTGGCCAGAATGGCGCAAATTGGCGACCTTGTCATTATTGTTGCCTATGCATTAATGGACCATGAGGAGGCGAAAAGATTCATGCCCAGGGTGGTCCATGTGAATCAATTGAATCAGATCTTAGATTAACCCCAGCCATACTGTCGATTCGGGCAATTTCCAGCGTATCCCTCGCTGTCCACGCCTCAATAGATCAGCCGACGATGAACTCTATTCGGCGTGAGAATTCAGGGGCTTTTTCGATGGATTAAACCAGGAGATGCGGGATTATAAAAAAATTCTGATCAAAAAAAATTGCACTGTCAAGACGAGTTCTTCATAAAAACGAATTTTGAGGAGGTGTCGTTGCGATCCTCTAAATGGCGCACATCTTGCGGAGGTGCGAAATGGAAGATGCTCCTCAGAGCAAAATTACCGCTGTTCGACGAAATTGCCCCTATCTCCGAATAGCGGCGGACAGATCGCAATGACCGGCTATTGAGCGATTCTGTGAAACATGGGCTTTTTAGAGTAGGTGGAATGATAAAAGCAATTCTTGATGATGAAATACTATTCGATAAACAATAAGACATAAACCAGGAGGGAGTATTTGAAAACTATGGTAAATATCGAACAGCCGAAAGGCAAACTTGGCGTTCTCACCCCGGGAATGGGAGCTGTGGCGACTACGTTTATCGCTGGTGTGATTGCAGTGAGACGAGGGATCGCAAAACCAATTGGTTCTCTGACGCAGATGGGGACAATTCGATTGGGCAAGCGGACTGAAAAGCGAGTGCCCAAAATAAAGGACTTCGTGCCATTGGCCGATTTGAACGACCTGGTGTTTGGTGGCTGGGATATATTCGAGGATAATGTCTATGAGGCCGCGCTTAAGGCTGGTGTATTGAAAACCGATCTATTAAATCAAATTAAAAGCGATATCGAACAGATCGCGCCGATGCCAGCGGTTTTCGATCAAAACTACGTTAAAAAGCTGCATGGCACTCATGTGAAAAAGGCCAAAACCAAGTACGATTATGCGCAATTGCTCATTGAAGATATCCAAAATTTCAAGAAGTCGAACCAGCTCGATCGTTTGGTCATGATCTGGTGCGCCAGTACGGAAGTTTATCTGAAGCCGCAACCCATTCATGAATCGCTGAGCGCTTTCGAGCAGGCGATGAAGGAGAATCATCCTGGCATCGCGCCAAGCATGATCTATGCTTATGCGGCCATCGCGGCTGGAGTGCCATTTGCAAATGGGGCGCCGAATCTAACCGTCGATATCCCTGCATTGATCGAATTTGCCCGACAGCAGCAGGTGCCGATCGCGGGTAAGGATTTTAAGACTGGTCAAACTTTGATGAAAACCATCATTGCCCCCGGGCTGAAGGCGCGGTTATTGGGATTGCACGGCTGGTTTTCCACCAATATTCTGGGCAATCGCGATGGCGAAGTATTGGATGATCCAGAATCCTTCAAAACCAAAGAGGAGAGCAAGCTTTCGGTTTTAGAGTACATTTTGCAGCCTGAGGTGTATCCAGATTTATATCATAAATTCTATCATAAGGTCCGCATCAATTATTATCCTCCCCGAGGCGATAACAAAGAGGGCTGGGACAACATCGACATTTTCGGCTGGTTGGGCTATCCCATGCAGATCAAAGTCGATTTCCTGTGTCGTGATAGCATTCTGGCGGCGCCGATCGTGTTGGACCTCGCTTTGTTCATGGATTTAGCCCAGCGCTGCAAGATGAAGGGCATTCAAGAATGGCTGTCGTTTTACTTTAAAAGCCCATTGGTTGCCTCGGGACTTTATCCCGAACATGATTTATTCATTCAATTGATGAAGCTCAAGAACACCCTGCGTTATTTGAAGGGCGAAGAACTGATCACGCATCTGGGACTGGAATACTACGATTAAGAGAGAACGTCTGTGAGGCATGGGTCGCCATTAAAAAATATCCTGAAGACATCGCTGCCTGCGGTGATAGACCTCTCGTCGCAAACGATCATGTTTACCATCGAAGCGATCTTGATCGGCCGGATCAGCTCTGCTGCTTTGGCTGGACAGGGACTGGCGATCCAGGTCATCATTTCTTTTTTGACGATTCTGATTACGTTCATCGTTGGAAGCTCCTTGATCGTTGCACGTCACCTTGGTGCTGAGGAACGTCACGCTGCCAATCACGTATTTGGTCAGGCATTGATGATCAGCATCCTGATTTCGTTTGTTTTTGCGCTGATCTGGTATTTCGGCGGCGTGTATCTGTTCAAATTGATCGAGGAGAGCGGGTCAATTGAAGCCCAGCGAGCTGGCGCCAGTTATTTGAGGATTGTTGCATTATTCGCCCCGATCATCATCACGAATTTTACTGCCGTGGGCATCATTCGCGGAGCGGGTGATACCCATTTGTCGATGCTCGTCAACGTGTGCATCAATGGGCTAAATCTTATCCTGGCCCCCTTGTTTATCTTCGGCTGGTTTATGTTTCCCCGCTGGGAGGTCGAGGGGGCGGCCATCGCGCTGGGCATCTCCCATTCGGTCGGTTTCTTGATCACCCTTTATATTTTGCGGACCAGAAAAGGATCGTTGTTCCTGTCGTTCCGTGAACTAACGCGGCCCAATTTTCGGACCTTCAAAAGGCTGCTCAATGCCGGCGTGCCGACCACGGTCGAACAATTGGTGTGGGCTGTTGGGATGCTGGTTGTTTCGATTTTCGCCGCCCGTTTGGGAGAAAAATATTTAGCGGCTCACATCATTCTGATACGGATCCAAAACATCCTCTCTATGGCCTATCTTGGCTTCAGCCTGGCTGCGATGACTCTGATGGGGAAAAACCTTGGGGCAGAAAAACGAAAATTAGCCGAACGCACGGCCAAAACCGCTGGATGGGTTGGGTTCGCGTTTTCGTTTTGCATCGCAATTTTTTTGGCTCTATTCTCACGATCCATTCTCTATTTCTTCACCCCAGAACCAGCAGTATTATCACTTGGCGTCAACGCCATGATCATCTTCGCCATTATCCAGGTGCCAAAAGCTGTCGATAGCGTGTTGATCGGCAATCTGCGGGGGGCTGGAGACCTGAAATGGCTGATGTATATGACTGTTCTCGGAGTTTTATTCTTCGAGATTTGTTTGAACTGGATCGTGGCATTTCATACCAGTCTGGCATTGACTGGATTATGGCTTGTCCACCTGCTGGATGAATGTTTGAGGTTGCTCGTCAACTATTGGCGATTTAAGGGAGGGCGCTGGAAACGCCTGAAAGTCTAGCCTGACAGATCTCATTGTCAGGATTAACGATTATCGCTTTCCAGCACGTCGGACGAGCGGACAGAAATGGTGAGTTTGTTCAATACAATGCCCCCAATCCCGGCAGCTTCGTTCCAAATCAGACTGCGTGGGGGAAATACAATTTGAATTATGAGTCTACTTTAAATGAGTCGGATTTATCGGAATTTTGTATTAGCCAGTCTTTGCGAGGCGCTTTTTTCCGAAGCAATCTCGACTGGCAGAGGGAATTGCGCTTCAAAGCGTTTTCGAATACGCGAACGTTCATAAAAGAAAGGCATCATGATCGGAACGTTGATCACATTTGAAGGGATCGACCTCTGCGGCAAATCGGTTCAGATCGACCAACTAGCGGCAAAGCTCCATGCCCATCATCTCCCGTTTGTTTTGTTGAGAGAACCGGGGGGTACGATCATCGCAGAGAAGATCCGCGATACCCTGCTCTCCAAGGTCGCCGAGCCCATGTGCCCGATGACTGAATTTCTGCTCTATTCTGCTGCGCGGGCTCAATTGGTACAGGAAAAGATCATCCCAGCCCTCAACCAGGGATTGCTGGTGATTTGCGACCGCTTTTACGATTCGTCCACCGCATATCAGGGCTATGGTCGAGGGATCGACCTCGACTTTGTGGAGCGGACGAACCGAATGGTCACCCAAGGGATCGTCCCGGATTTGACTTTTTTGATCGACATCGATCTTGATGAAATGGAGCGCCGCAAAAAGGCAATGAATAAAAAACTGGATCGGATGGAGGATCAGCATCGAAGTTTTTTCGAACGGGTGAGAAATGGGTATTTTGCCATCGCAGCTCGACAGTCGGAACGATTTCGCATCATTGATGGTAAAAGCACTATCCCGATCATCGCTGATGAAATTTGGGAGCAGGTGCGACGGGTCGCAGCAATCCATGGCTGATTGGGACGAACGTTTGGTAATAAATTTTTTATGAATGATTCTGTCATTTTGAGGAGGTAATGATGAATAGACATAAGCAATATTGGTCGTTGGCCATTGTTGTGGCATTAATTGGCGTGGTGATCCTGTTCGGCGGCTGGGTCTCACGCGGTGCCAACGTATCCAAGCCAGATTTTTATTTTGAGATCGATAAAAATCTGAAGCTGTTCGGCAAGGTGTATGAAGAGATTGCCACGCGATACGTTGAAGAAGTCGATCCTGAGAAATTCATGAAATCTGGCATTAATGGGATGCTGGATAATTTGGATCCTTACACTGTTTTTGTGGAGCAGGAAGGGAACAATGAGCTTCAGATCATGACCAAAGGCAAATATGGTGGCGTGGGGATGCGCATTGCCAAACGCGAGGGATGGCCGACGGTTGTGGAGCCGCCATTCGAGGGAACGCCAGCCGCCAAAGCTGGCATTCGTGAAGGCGACCAAATTATCGAGGTCGATGGGGTCGCGACCAACAATCTTTCCATCTCCGAGACCGCGCAGCGGCTGCGCGGCGAAATTGGCACTGCCGTAAACGTCAAAATCAGACGCGTCGGTGAAGAAAAAGTGTTGGAGTTCCGGCTCATTCGCGCTGAAATCAAGATCAGCGATGTGAGCTATGCTGGTTTTATCAAAGATAAAATTGGCTACGTGCGGCTGGGACAATTCTCTCGATTTGCTGGCAAACAGGTTCGCGATTCCATCGCAGTGCTGAAAAGCAAGGGCATGGAGAGTCTGATTTTGGACCTGCGGGGCAACCCTGGTGGCCTGCTGGAATCTGCGGTTCAGGTGGCGGAAAACTTCATTAAGCAGGGTGATTTGATCGTTTATACCCGAGGCCGCGCCACGGGGACCAACGTGGAATATCGTTCCAAGGAAGCGCCGATCTGGGGCGACAAGCCGTTGATCGTTCTGGTGGACGAATTCAGCGCTTCCGCTTCAGAGATCGTTGCCGGCGCCATTCAAGATTTGGATCGGGGGCTGATCATTGGTTCGCCCACTTTTGGCAAAGGCCTGGTGCAAACTGTCGTTCCTCTGGATCGGGAGGGCACCTCGCTGAAAATTACCACCGCCAAATATTACATCCCCAGCGGGCGCTTGATCCAAAAACCTGACTTCATCCGCAGCAAAGAAGTGTTGTATGGATACGATAGTAAAAAGGACTCGCTCCGAAGCGCCGAACCCAACGATTTCTATACCATTGGAAAGCGCCGCGTGCATGGCAATGGCGGAGTTGTTCCAGACATCAAGGTCGCTTCTGAACCGGTCTCTCCGCTGGTAGCCAATTTGACCATGAAATCGATGTTCTTCAACTTTGCTCTGGAGTATGCCTCCAGCCATAAATCCCTCAATGCTGACTTCATTGTCGATGACAGCATCTTGGCTGATTTCCAGAAATTTCTCAAGGCTAAGGATTTCACTTATAAGACCCGAAGCGAGATGAAGCTGGATGAGTTGATCAAAGTCCTTAAAGAGGAGAAATATTCGGATGCCATGGAGCAATCATTGGAACAACTGAAAAAGTCGCTCCAGCAAGCCAAGGAACAGGATTTCCAGCGGGATCTCGAGGTCATTAAATGGAATCTCAAAGCTGAGATCGCTGCAAAGCTCTGGGGTACTCCAGGGAAATATCAGGTGGAATTTCAATGGCAACCGGAGATCAAAAAAGCGGTTGAGATTCTGTCCAACGAGCGCGAATATTTTTCGCTATTGAGCAGCAATGTCGATATTAAATGAGCCAATGACCCCTGAGGTCATAGCGCCACAGCTCGAAAACCGGGGCTATGACTTGACTTTATAGGTCGATTCTTGGACAATATGGGTCGATAGCAGTTGCATCAAATCGGAATAGGCAACCACAGGCCAATTTGCTAATTGATAAACTTGTTTCACTATATTGATGATAAAAATTAAACAGAGAATCTGGTAAAAATGTTAGGGAGAATGATTAATGGGTAAAAAGTACGTCTATTTTTTCGGAGAAGGAAAAGCTGATGGCAATGCTGACATGAAAGAATTGCTGGGTGGTAAAGGCGCGAATTTGGCCGAGATGTGCAATCTGGGCATTCCGGTACCTCCAGGTTTTACCATTACCACAGAGATGTGCACTTATTATTATCAGAACAATAAACAGGTTCCGAAAGAGTTAGAGAAGGAAGTGAATGATGCGATCGCTCGGGTCGAAAAGATTATGGGGGCGAAATTTGGTGATCCAGAGAATCCATTGTTGTTCTCGGTGCGGTCTGGCGCACGCAGCTCGATGCCAGGGATGATGGAAACCGTGCTCAACATCGGATTGACCACCAAGACCATCCCCGGGATGATCAAACAGACCAACAATGAGCGATTTGTGTACGATGCGTACCGTCGCTTGATCGCCATGTACTCGGATGTGGTGATGGAGAAAGCAGCGGGGATTGAACCAGCCGATGGTCATGGCATTCGCGAGCAATTGGAACATGAGCTGGATCGTCTGAAACATGCACGGGGTTACAAGTATGATACCGATCTGACAGCGCAGGATTTGAAAGAGTTGATTGAAATTTATAAGGCAAAAGTGGCAGAGGTGTTAGGCAAGCCGTTCCCGGACGATCCGTACGAACAGCTTTGGGGTGGCATCAAAGCGGTGTTTCAATCATGGATGGGCAAGCGGGCGATCTCCTATCGTCGAATTGAAGGGATCCCTGATGATTGGGGCACAGCCGTCAACGTTCAGGCCATGGTATTTGGTAACATGGGCGATGATAGCGCGACGGGGGTGGCATTCACCCGAAACCCTGCAACCGGAGAAAATGTGTTCTACGGAGAATGGCTGCCCAATGCCCAGGGAGAAGATGTGGTGGCAGGGATTCGGACGCCCAATCCAATCAACCGAGCCGGAAAAACAGAGGATACGCAGCATCTTCCCAGCCTCGAAGAGGTGATGCCTGAGCTCTATAAGCAGCTCGATGGCATTCAAAAGAAATTAGAGCGGCACTATAAGGACATGCAGGACATCGAGTTCACCATCCAGAAAGGTCGTTTGTGGATGCTGCAAACCCGCGTTGGGAAGCGCAATGGCCCGGCAGCGGTTCGCATGGCAGTGGAAATGTGCCAGGAAGGATTGATCGATAAGAAGACAGCGTTGATGCGCGTGAAGCCATCGCAATTGGACGAGCTGTTGCATCCGATGCTGGATCCTGAGGCAGAGAAAAAGGCCAAAGAGTTGGCCAAAGGGTTGCCAGCAGGGCCTGGTGGCGCGAATGGCATGATCGTGTTCACGGCTGATGATGCGGAAGCATGGGCGAAGCAGGGCAAAAAGGTGATCCTGGTGCGCAACGAGACCTCTCCAGAAGATGTTCACGGGATGCACGCAGCGGCCGCGATTTTGACGGCAAAAGGCGGCATGACCAGCCATGCGGCATTGGTGGCTCGCGGTTGGGGCAAGTGCTGCATCGTCGGCTGCAGTGCCCTTCAAATCGACCTGGCCAATAAACAATTGAGCGTCAATGGCAAATTGCTCAAAGAAGGCGATTGGATCTCGTTGAACGGGACCCGTGGCCGCGTGTATGAAGGCAAGCTGCCGTTGGTCGAACCTGACCTGGAACATAATGAGCTCTATCAACAATTGATGAGATGGGCGGACGAGGTTCGGGAGCTGGGCATTCGGACCAACGCCGATCGTCCTCAGGATGCAGCTCAGGCTCGCGCCTTTGGAGCTGAGGGTATTGGCCTGTGCCGAACCGAGCACATGTTCTTCGATCCAGAACGCATTATGGCCATGCGCGAGATGATCGTCGCTGAGAACGAAACCGATCGCCGCAAGGCCGTGATGAAGTTATTGCCTTATCAACGCAAAGATTTTTATGGGATCCTCAAAGCCATGCACGATTTGCCAGTGACGATTCGCCTGCTGGATCCGCCGCTCCACGAGTTCGTCAATCTGGATGACAAGCAGATCAAGGAACTCAGCAAGCAATTGGGGATCACTGAGCAGAAGCTGAAGGCGCGCATTGAAGCACTTCATGAAATGAACCCGATGCTGGGTCACCGCGGTTGCCGCCTGGGCATTGCTTATCCAGAGATCACAGAAATGCAAGCCCGCGCGATCTTCGAAGCTGCCGCAGATCTGACCAAAGAGGGCGTCAAGGTTTACCCGGAGGTCATGGTCCCATTAACCGGTGTCTATACCGAGTTTGACCATCAGAAGGCTATCATTGACCGCGTCGCCAAAGAGGTCATGGCGGAAAAGCAGGTGCAATTCAACTACTTGGTGGGCACGATGATCGAGATCCCACGGGCTTGCGTCACCGCCAATGAAATCGCCCGAACAGCCGAGTTCTTCTCGTTCGGTACCAACGACCTGACCCAGACCACCTTTGGTTTTTCGCGCGACGACATCGGTGGCTTTTTGCCCTATTATCTGGACCACAAGATTCTGCCCAACGATCCGTTCCAGACATTGGATCAAAACGGCGTGGGACAGCTTATCGACATGGGAGTTAAGCGCGGTCGTTCGGTACGACCCGATCTGAAGATCGGCATCTGCGGTGAACACGGTGGCGATCCGGACTCTATCGACTTCTGCCATCGCGTCGGCATGAACTATGTCTCTTGTTCGCCGTTCCGCGTTCCTATCGCGCGATTGGCAGCCGCTCATGCCGCCATTAAAAACGGTCCTCAAAAAAAGTAACCCATAATTAGTCATTCAATTTGCAGCGGTGGTAGGTTTGGGATTCGAATCAACCACCGCTTTTTTGTTTGATCTCTCATCTCGAAAATATAATTGTCATTCTAATTTTGCGGCCGAAGGAAATCATAAAAAGATCTTCAACCAGGGCAAAATTTCAGCCTTTGCATCTTTCAATACTTCATCCTTTGGATGATTTCCTGATTGGAGAAAGAGAAGTACTTATCTCTTTCCTACCAGAAGAGACCGAAATGAGGTTAAAAATATTTTTTCTTCAAGCATTGCTTCGGTTCAATTTCAAACATCATGGCAAGATTTGAAAAGGTTCAACAATTAAAAGCAAGATCAAGCTCTGTTCTAGTCATTCGTGGTTGCTTTAAATAATTCCATCAGGGAGGATGGATTCATGGAAGGTTTTGATGCTTAAGTCATGCAAAAAAGCAAATAATTGGCCGACATTTACATCGATTATATATTATCTGATCCAGCCGTCTTGCTGAAAATTATGATTAATCTTAGCAACAAACCCGAACCAGGACTGCGAGAACCTTATAAGCTTGTCAGGAATCATTCTTAAATCAAAGATAATCGAATAAGGTTCTGCACCGGTGAATTATAATCGGGTATTAAGGTAAGTAAGGTTCGATGGGCTTGTTCCATTAAATCGGGCTTTTATCATTTACAGCTCTCAGAAATAATATCGTTTTAGAAGAGATTCATTGATGATCGCTTTAAATAATTCAGCGAGGGATGAGCCTTTTTAAATCCTCCGAAAAATGATGAAAGGGTATGCTGACTCAGATTAAAAATCAACATCTCTCAAAAGCCCCTGCTCGCCAGTTAGTGGGTATTTCTTGCAGCCGTTTCAAAGGGGGATTGCTGTTATTATTCTCACCAGATGGAGGACTGTTCGGGGATGTTCATGGGGTCTGAACTCGCTATTTCATCCTACTCACGATGTGAAAATTTAATCCCCAGAACTTTTGCCGGCGATGGATCGTTGTTGCTTAATGATAGCAAGAATCCTCAAGCAGATGCCAGCTCAGCAATAGGGATCGTCGGTTGATCAATTGAACCAGTTCATCAATTCTAAAATTGGAGCATAATCATGGATACATCTAAAATCGCACAGATCGGGGAGGACTTTCAGGAATATACCAAATACCAGTACTTTTTCAGCATGAGTGATATGAGCCGAGGAATTCCAGTTCCGCAACCGGAAAAACCGTTTCCACCAGGTCTCCCACAGATCGCCCTCCCCCAGGTAACGCCATTGCTCGACAAAGCTGGAAGCGATCTTTTTGCCATTATCAAACAGCGGCGTTCGAGGCGCAATTACTCGAATAAACCCATCACGCTTGAACAATTGTCATTGCTGCTTTGGTCGACTCAGGGGCTGCAACAGGCCGGTTATGGTTATTCACTGCGAACCGTGCCATCGGCTGGGGCGCGGCATCCCCTGGAGACGTATCTTGTCATCAACCGGGTCGAACATTTGCAACCGGGACTCTATCGTTATTCGCCTTCTCGACATGAAATCGTTCAGCTTGCTGAGGATTCTGGGATGGCGGATCAGTTGACGTCAGCGTGCCTGGGGCAGGACATGTTCGAAACATGCGGTGTCGCCTTTATTTGGACCGCGGTCATCCATCGAAGCCGCTGGAAATATCAACAGCGGGCCTACCGATACATCTATCTGGATGCCGGGCATGTCTGCCAGAACCTGTATCTGGCCTGTGAAGCATTGAAGCTGGGATGCTGCGCTGTTGCCGCCTTCGATGACGATGAAGTGAATCAATTATTGAATATCGATGGGAAAGAGGAATTTGCCATTTATCTGGCGACGGTGGGAGCTATCTGAGGGACGCTGAGAATTGGGCTATTTTGAGCGATGCGAGGAATCCCCTGCGCTAAGGATCCCTCGCAATCCAATCGCTCGTCGATCACCCAACTGTTCCAAATCCCAGATATGTTGGCTCCTTTGCCAATGCATAAGATTGAGCCAGTTGGTCAATCGCTTGGCTGGCGGTCCTTATTTGAAAGATCTTTCAATCTCATCTGTGCTCTTTGGGATCGGCTTGCCCAAAACTCGATGGCCATTGGAAGTCACCAGCACATCATCTTCAATGCGGATGCCACCGAAGCCAATCGTCGCTTCGACCTTATCGTAATTGATGAACGCCTTGTGCTTTCCTTCACTCTTCCATTGAGCGATCAACTCTGGCATAAAATAGATGCCCGGCTCGACGGTCAACACATGGCCTGGGAGCAGTTCCTTGGCGAAACGCAAATAAGCGAGACCGAACTGTTTGCTGCGCTGAATTTTGCTGTTATAGCCGACATAATTTTCGCCCAATCCCTCCATATCGTGGACATCGAGACCCAACTGATGCCCCAAACCATGCGGGAAGAACAGCGCGTGGGCGCCCTCTTTCACCGCATCATCAACATTACCTCTCATGAATCCGAGTTGCTTCATTCCATCGGCAATCACCCGGGCAGCATGTAGATGGACATCGCGAAATAGTACGCCTGGCTTCATCATCTCGATCGCTTCAAGTTGCGCATTCAACACCACATTATAGATATCTTTTTGCAACGGTGTGAATTTGCCGCCGACTGGAAACGTGCGCGTGATGTCGCTGGCATAATGTAGCGGCGATTCGGCACCAGAGTCCATCACCAGCAGATCCCCGGCTTTCATCACATTTGCATGCGAATGGCCATGCAATACTTCGCCATGAACCGTAAAAATTACTGGAAATGAGATGGCGCTGCCTTTGGCCAATAGCAAACCCTCTATCTGACCGTACACTTCATGCTCGTACATCCCCGGTTTGATAATTTTCATCGCCATACTGTACATCTCATAACTGATGTCCAATGCCAGCTCGATCTGTCTCACTTCCTCATCGGATTTGATCGAACGCTGCGCCACTACCGCTTTAATCAGGTCCACAGAAGCATAATTATTCACCACTCCATGATGAATGCCGATCAAGTCTTCGATTTTGATCAGATTCTCTGGCCGATACTGTGGTAAAAAATGTATTTTTCGCCGCTGCTGAAGCGCTGCTCTCATTGTCTCTGCCAATTTTTCATTCGGCGCTGCATTTGCAACCCCCACCCGTTCGGCTTTCACCGCCAACTTCTCCTGAGGCCCCATCCATACCATGTCATCGACGGTGAAATCGTAACCGAAAATCGTCTCTTGATTATTGTCGATATCAATGATCGCTGCCAGACCAGGAAAATCCAGCCCGAAATAGTATAAAAATGAACTGTCTTGCCGAAAATTGTATGTATTGGCAGCGTAATTCATGGGGCTCTCCTCATTACCCAAAAACAGAATCAGACCAGAACCAATTTGCTCTTTCAGCTTTGCTCGTCTTTGCACGTATGTGTTTCTATCGAACATAATTCCTCCATCGTTAATTTCCTCAACGCCACGTATTTGCCGGATTAGAAAATTGTTTTATTGGATCGCTATTGCCCAGAAAAGCATTTTAATGAATCGAGCATTTATCCTGAATTTCTAAAGTGAAGCCTTCGAAAGCGATCAATGATGCTGGGTACATTGTATCTGTCTTGGGACACAGAGATCAAAAAGCATCACGGGCTTCACAGTGAAATGAATACTTAACAATTGCTCCGAGCCCCCTGTGATTGATTGGTAAACGATGTTTACAAGAAAGCTTTTTGATTGATAATCAGTTCATCTTAGAATTTTGGTTTTCATTTATAGAAAATTGTCGATCGATGTTGGTCAAATCGCATCTGTTGTTAGACACAGAGATCAGGAACAATCACATGGCGTGCAGAGAAAAGGCTGCCGATCAATTGCTCTGTGATTGCCTTATGAACCCAACGCTTCAACAGCAGGGTGATAAGTGATCGCCTCAATTTTGAATTTCAGATTTTATAAAAAGGCGATCTTTCATGGTCGCAACGATCGGTTTTGACTTCAAGAGCAGGCTCTACTTAAAAATGCGTTGGAAATCATCGGCATATTCAAACCTAAAATCCCAACTTATCGTCACAATTCCAACTCGCTATCCGGAATTGTAGTGCTCCTGAAATTCTGAAATGATAATTATAGGCGCCCGCGAAATGGACAGCACGCACAGAATGAATTTTTTGCCTTCTGAAATTTCGTGGCGATCATTGTATCTTGTGGGCAAAGGGTTCCTATTTTTCACTGCCATTATCCATTTCAGAAATTCAGGTCGCCTATAAAAAAGAAGCTAACTCTGGCATTGCGAGATCATAGATCCGGATCATCCCAGTTCGCGCAGTGAAGAAAAAACATTCAAAGAATCGATTGATTGTTTCTGAGGGGGGATGAGTGAATTAATCCACAGCGAGCCCCCAAATCAATCCTCGATCGAAAAACTCAATTTCAGCCATCCGAAAGCTTCACTGGACCACGATTTCATCCACAAAGATCCAGGCTTTCCCACCAGCACCTGGATGATTGGCCGGACAAAGGCCGATGTTTTTGGCAAAGACCTTAATGTATCGGGCACGACTTTCATCCACATTTGCCCGAAATTCTTTGATAACGGGATCAGGGAAATCCGTCGGTATTTGATGCTCTAAAGAAGCAACCGTTGTAAAGCGCGTTCCATCGTCCGAAATTGAGAATTGGATAAAGCGCGGCATGAAAATCCAGGAGCCAGCGTTCTGCAAAAAGGTCGCTGCAATCGTTCGAAATGACACCTTCTTTCCCAAATCGATCACTCCTTCCAGATCATCCTGTTCAAATCCCTGCCAGAAACCGTCCCGAAAATTGAGAGACCCGGTAATGCCATCGGTTAACGCCAGCGGTCCGCCACCAGTGTACTTGGGGCTATAAGCATGTCGCAATTGAACGGGTTTGCCGATCGCCAGATGCACGATGAACCGTTTCTCAATTGGTTCTCCATACGGCTCGCCATCGCGAAAAGCCTGCGCGCGGATCAATGCCGATTTTTTCAATTTCAATGGAGATCGATAAGTTTTCGAACGAAGCATTGGCTTCCCCCCATCCAAGGTATAGCGGATCTGCAAATCAGATTCCCCTGATTGAAGCATGATGTTGAACTCTCTTCTCTCAGGAAGGAACGTGGGCAAAATGGAGATCGGTCGAGATTCTGGTCCGCAAGAGACGTTCAAGTAATCTAATCGCCGATAATGGCGCCGAACCCGCTGATGAAATTCCCCATAATCTTTTCCATTTCGCGGTGACCAAAGGACCTCGCTCATGGCGAGCAATCGTGGGAACATCTTGCCATCGATGGCCTGCTGGGGGGCATACTCGGTCCACATATTGCATTCGCCGCCAATGATGTGTTGGGCCTGTCTTTCGGACAACCCTTGCGGGATGGGCTCGAAAGAATAGACCCTGGCGAGATCGAGTTCTTCGATTGAACTGTTGAAATAGGTATGGCTGTACGGGGAAACAATTGCATCATGGTCAGAGGTGGCTGCTGCAATGGCACCGTCCATACCGCGCCAGGATTGAACCGTAGCCCCTGGTGCAAGACCGCCCTCGAGGATTTCATCCCAGCCTATGATCCGTCGGTTCTTGGTCATTAAGAATTGCTCGATCCGTTTGATGAAGTAGCTCTGCAATTCGTGTTCGTCCTTCAAGCCCTCGGATTTGATCCGGGCCTGACATTTGGGACACTGTTCCCAGCGATCTTTTGGCACTTCATCGCCTCCGATGTGTATGTAAGAGGCAGGAAATAGTTCGACCACCTCTGTCAATACATCTTCTAAAAATTGGAACGTTGCCTCATTGCCAGCGCAATAAACATCCTTGTGGACGCCCCATCGCGTGGAAACATCAAAGGGTCCGCCACTGCAGGATAATTCTGGATAACAAGCCAGCGCCGCCTGACAATGGCCTGGCAATTCGATTTCTGGGATCACGGTGACATAGCGACTTTGGGCATAAGCGACGATCTCCCTGATATCCTCCTGGGTGTAAAATCCGCCATAAACCGCGCCGTCCTCATACCTTCGCCATGCGCCTATTTCGGTTAATTTCGGATATTTTTTTATCTCGATCCGCCAACCCTGGTCCTCTGTGAGATGCCAATGAAAACGATTCATTTTATAATAAGCCAGCAGGTCGATATATCGCTTCACAAACTCCTTGGTCATGAAATGTCGGCAACAGTCCAATAGCATTCCGCGCCAGCGAAAGCGCGGTATGTCCACGATCGTCATGCATGGGATGAGCCATATTGTATTCGGCGGTGCAGGTTCCAATCGCTCAATGTCTGGTGGGAGAAGTTGCCGCAGCGTTTGGACTGCGTAAAATAGTCCTGCTGGCTGATGAGCGGTCGCCGCCACCAAGGATTCGGTAACGATCAGCTCATATCCCTCCTCCCCCAACTCTTCCCGGTCATTTTTGATTGCGAGAGAAAGCGCATTTGCAGATTCGATGACACTTTTAGCAGGCTGGCTCATCAAATGCAATCTCGCTGCGGCATTGATCTTTTCAGCTAATTCCTGAGCAATGGCTTGAACCGCTGGAGTTGCTGGTTCATAATAGATCTTCGTTTCGCTCGTGAGAACAAAATGACCTTCGCCGAGTTGAAAGCTGGTAGGCTTCGGAATAATACCAGGGCTGGTTATTGCATTCATTCTCTGCATCCTCATTGTCGTGCAGCTCAGTGAGAACAGCAAAATGATCGCTATGAGGATTAATAATCCTTTTCTGGGATCCAATTTTCCTCCGGTCTTGTTGCTTGACCTTATCGTTACGGATAATGAAAGCGCTCCCAATGATCGCTTTAAAAAGCATCCAAGAGCACGAACGCCCATCAACACCACGAGATTTTTTTCCCACCGATGCCACTAATACCACAGATCTCTCGCTTAATAATCATCCGTGGAAGTTCCATCATCCGTGGGAAAATCAATACATAGTTTCCCACGGATGACCCAAAACCGTAGTTATCTCGCAAAACAATCATCTGCGGAAGTTCTATCATCCGTGGGAAAATCAACACATAGTTTCCCACGCATGACGCTAAAACCGCAGTTATCTCGCCAAACAATCATCTGCAGAAGTTCTATCATCCGTGGAGAAAGCAATACATGGTTTCCCACGGATGACGCGAAAACCGCAGTTATCTCGCAAAACAATCATCTGCGGAAGTTCCATCATCCGTGGGAAAAAATCATGGTACAACCAATGAACAACACGACTGCCGCCCTTGCTGTTCTTGAAAATAATTATCGCAGCGCCCTGATGGACTGGATATAAAACAACATGCCTTCTAATCTAATTATTTGGTTACCGGCACCTCATTGGACCTGTGAGAAAGAAATAGCTCTGGCCGCGGATTGCTCGTAAGGCAACCAGACGGCCATTTCCCCTGAGCCACGGTGCGCCCAGGCATAATACGGGATTGCGACGAACTCTTGAGGTCGCTGCTCTATGCCAGCATTACTCGAGTACAATCCCACCGCCATGCCTTTCAGCACGGTCACACCATTGAGCAAATCCCCGCGATGCTCAGCCTGAAGCGTTGCATCTTTGGGAAGGAGCAAATTTAGCACGTGACCGCCATTATCCACCCATTCAGCGCAATAGACGATCGGCCCACGTTCCAGCGATAATTTGCCCGCATCTGCTTTGACATTATCATGCGCCGCCACCTTCTGGATCGTCATCGGCAGTGTGAGCTCGATGACATCCCCATTTTTCCAGCGGCGCTTCAGCGTGGCAAAACCTTTGCTCAGTTGAAGGGCAACTGGCTGGCCGTTGATCGTCAATCCAACTTGGTCGGTGGGAGAATCTAAATAGCGATAGAGATCGCTGGGCACAGGCGAACCCAGCGCCCACCCGGGAATGCGAACGTGGATCGTGAACTCATCCTCTTTTTCTGGTTCAACTGAAATGGTGATTTTGCCATCCCATGGATAATCGGTCTGCTGCGTCAGCTTCACGCGATTGTCTTTCATGTTAATCGTCGCGGTATTGCTCATGAACAGATTGACGAAAATATCTTTGTCCTGTTGAGCATAGACATAGCCCGGCAGCGATGGCAGAAAGCGAACCACATTGACCGGACAACAGGCGCAGTCGAACCATGGGCTTCGTTTATGACGACCATCGGATTCCAAAGGATTGGGATAGAAGAACTCGTTCCCATTCAGACCGACACCAGAAAGAAAGCCGTTATAAAGCGTTCGTTCCAGGACATCGATATACTTGGCATCGCCGTGAAGCAGAAACAATCGATGATTCCAGAATATATTCGCGATAGCAGCACAGGTTTCGTTATACGCTTCCAGATTGGGCAGCTCATAATTGTCGCCAAAAGCCTCCCCCTCGGACCGAGCACCAATCCCGCCAGTGATATAGAGCTTTTTAGAAACGACATTTTCCCAAATGCGATCGATCGCTTTGATATAATCTTTGTCACCCGTCAGCGCTGCGACATCGGCCATTCCTGAATACATATAACCAGCCCGCACCGCGTGGCCCACGGCTTCATCCTGCTCGATTACCGGCTTATGATCCTGGGTATACTCAGCGCTGATATATTCGTCATACGGCTCGCGACCAATATAGCGCCCTCGTTGATCGAGAAAGAATTTGGCAAGCTTCAAATAGCGTTCATCCCCAGTAACCCGATACAACTTGACTAAACCAATTTCGATCTCCTGGTGTCCTGGCGGATTGTGTTTTTTGCCCGGACCAAAGACCGAATCGATTAGGTTCGCGTTCTTAATTGCCACATCCAGCAATGATCGTTTGCCAGTTGCCTGATAATAGGCTACGGCCGCCTCGTACATATGGCCCACGTTATACAGTTCGTGGCTGTGGATCATATACGACCATCGTTCAGCACCGGCATTTTTAGGTGGCTTAGCCGGGTTAATGGTACGAGCCGTATAAAGATAGCCGTCGTCTTCCTGAGCCGCCGCGATCTTGAAGATCAGTTCGTCAAGATATTGCTCCAACTGTGGATCTGGATGCAGTCGCAAAGAATACGCTGCTCCCTCGATCACCTTGTAGACGTCAGAATCATTGTAGCGAATACCAACGAACTCGCCCTCCATCAATCCACCAGCCTTAGCGAAATTATCAATACGACCAGTTTCCTCGCACTTCTTAAAATCGTAAGGGATGGTAACGGTCCGATTGATCTCCATGCGCGGCTGCCAAAAATGATCGGTCACTTGAACATCAGTAAATGGCACTGGCTTTATTGGGTAATCTTTCTGGGACTTTTTTGCACATGCAGTAAAGAATAGCAGCACCGCTACAAACAACATCAATTTTTCCATCAAAAATCCTCCATAAATTGGTTGTGAACGACTTGCTGTGATCTAAAAATGAAAAAGCGAACGCCTGCCACTTCTATTATCCTGGCCTGTCCTTGCTTCCGGCTTCTGTTCAGCAGTTCAGAATGGTCTGAAGGGATTTCTGGGGCTATTCCTTTGACTTGCCCACTTTACTCCCTTGTCTGCCGGACTGGGTAACCAGGCTGGTCATAATATCGAAAAAAAAATTAAAACTTGCAAGGTCATTTTTTCGATTAAATCGGATTTGGCAGGGCTGCTTCACATCGTTGGACAAATAAATCAAAACTTAAAAATTTTTGCTTGACATTTTACAGAATTTTTTGTATAATTAAATCGGTTCAATTAAATTTGAACTGATAATATCAGCACAGGTCACCTTCATCCTTTGGGCAGTTGAACCGCGCTTTCAAAAGCATCGCGCTCGATTCTGCTGCGTGGTTCTAAGGTAGAATCGCCATTACCATTGGCAACTTACAATGAGATGAGCATGGACTTTGTTACTAATCAAAAGTTATTCAAGCCACTCATTCTAATACCTGCCCTGTTGCTATTGGGCCGCGCTGTAATAAAAGAATCACCACCTTGCTATTCTCCCTTTGAAACCGCGGCTTCTATAATCGCATCGGCAGCGGCTCCAGCAAATGCGAGTCCATTCCTGATCGCAATTCTGAATATTGATTCTTCCAACTCCCCCATCTTCAAATGCTTGCATTCGTCACTGACAAACATTTCAAATACATTACCTGTACCACAATTGAGTTGCTCTGCTACTTTTTTCGTCAGCCCGAAAGTTTTTGATCTAATTTTGACAAATTACCTTCGTTTTTTCAACCGCGTTTTTTCAAACGATCGAAAATACCAGCTCAATTTTCTGAGCCATAGTCACGGTCATCACTTTAACCAAACAGGGGTATCGTCATGAAGAACCTATTGTGCCGATTTGGCAAAAAGCTGCAATCATCTGGCAGTGCAAAGGGGTTTCATTTTGGTCCCTGCGTGCTGCTATTGGGGGTATTCCTGGTGTTATTAATGGCGCAATCCCTTCTGGCAGGAGGAGCGATTCGGGGCAAGGTTTATGATCGAGAGACAAAGGATGCGCTACCAGGGGCGAATGTGATCATTAAAGGGACCAGCATTGGGGCGGCATCAGATCTGAACGGGAATTATTATATTCCCAACGCCCCGGCTGGTCGCCACACGCTAACGGTTTCTTATATCGGATATGCCACTATCAGCGTGGAAGTAACTGTTCCCGAAGGGGGGCGATTACAACAGGATTTCGGCATGAAACCTGTGGTGCTTCCTGGCAAAGAAGTCGTGGTTACAGCCCAAGCTCAGGGACAGATCCAGGCGATTAACCAGCAACTGGCATCGAATAAAATCGCCAACGTCGTTTCCGAGGCTCGGATTCAAGAACTGCCGGATTTCAACGCGGCGCAGGCGCTGAGCCGACTGGCCGGCGTTTCTACCCTCGAGAGCTCTGGGGAGGCCAATAAGGTCGTGATCCGTGGCCTGGCCCCACAATACAACACCGTCTCAGTGGAAGGCGTCAAACTCGCTTCAACAGGTAGTTCCCAAATCGGTGTCTCTGCGCTGGGCAACACTGCCGGCAATATCAATAACGACCGAAGCGTCGATCTCACCATGGTCTCGCCCTACATGATCAAATCGATGTCGGTCTATAAATCGCTCACGCCAGACATGAACGCCAATTCCATCGGCGGCGCCGTGAACATGGAACTGCGTGAAGCGCCTTCTGGCTTGCGATTCGATGTGCTGTGGCAATCGGGCTACACGGCTAAAACCGAGAACTATGGCAATTACCGAACCGTGGCTTCGGTGAGCGATCGTTTCTTAAATGAAAAGCTCGGTATTTACCTTCTGGGCAACCTCGAAAAGTACGATCGAGATGACGATAACATGAGCGCAAGCTATCGGACCACCAGCAGCAAAGTGGACCCCACCACCGGCTACCGGCCAGTGAGTGTGACCAGTGTCCCACTCAATCGACACATTGAAACCCGGCAGCGTTTCGGAGGCAATCTGATCCTCGACTATCGTCTTCCCGCAGGATCGATCAAATCGGTCAATATGTACACCCGGTTGCGGTCTGATTTTCAGGATAACCGAACCATCCTGAATTATTTTGATAAGCTCCTCAATTTCACCTATCGGGAAGGCGTCAATTCTACTGATCTCATGGTAAATTCTCTCGATTTAAAATATGATTTCAATCGGGTGTTCGTTGACCTGAAATTTGCCAATACGGCATCGCGAAACCACCTGCCTGAATCTCCATTCGTTGAATTCAAAACAGGTCAAGTCACCACTGGGCCGGTGACGGTCAACACGATTCCCGACAGCCTGAAAAAACTTTGGGCTTATCCTGGCCCGGATCAAGTCTATTTGGACAATATCAACCTTTTTAGTTCATTGTACAAAGAGGCCAATCAAACGGTCTCTTCGAACTTTAAAGTTCCATTTCGGCTGGGCGGATCATTCTCCGGTTATTTCAAGATCGGTGGCGAGTATCGTCATCAAAACAACAGCAACGATCAAAAAACGCCTTACGCAAGCATCCGATCGAGTGGCACATTTCAAACCGCTATGGTCAATGATCTATCAACACAATTTAATATACCGATCGATCCCGCGACGGCAAAATTTGCCGCATCGAATTTTACTGGCAGCTCGAAACTAACTCGACCGTTCCTCAATAATCAATTCGGCGAACTATTTTGGGCATGCGATCCAACGATTCTGGTAGCAATGGCCAAATATCTGGATAATTCTCCTCAATGGAGAGGAAAGGCCACTGGCGGCGCTGATGTCACTGGCGGATGGTATAAAGGCATGTTCCAAACATTGGCCAATTCGTATCGATATGCCGAAGATTACTACGCCAGCTACGTGATGTCAGAATTGGTCTTTAAAAATCTCATGGTGGTCGGCGGCGTTCGATATGAGCGGACCGAATCGAAATACACGGCCTATAACATGTTCGACATGCGTAATCCTGATGCGCAGGATTGTGATACCGTTGTCGTCCGACCGAAAAATGAGTATTGGCTCCCGATGGTGCAAGGCAAATATTCTCCCTTGCGCTGGCTCGACATCCGTTATGCCTACACCCAAACGCTCGCCAGACCGGACTATCACCAAATGTCGCCCAAGGTAACTTATGACAATCCGAGGAGGAACGTCCGCGCTGGTAATCCTGATCTCAAACCAGCCCATGCCTTCAACCACGATCTGAATTTGACATTTCATAGCAACAGATTGGGCTTGCTTTCTGTCGGAGCCTTCTATAAGACAGTGAAAGAATTCACTTATTATACCACCTATATTCTCCATAAGACGGCCGTTTCAAAAGATATTAAGACGATCAATGATTTCGACATCATGGGGATCAAGCCGGTAGAAGGGGCAAACTTGTATACCTATCTGAACAGCCCTCACCCAGCTTATGTCAAAGGCCTGGAATTTGATTTCCAGACCCGGCTGTGGTATTTGCCTTATGGATTGAACGGCGTTGTGCTTGGGATAAATTACACGAAGATCAAATCGGAGGCCACCTATCCATTGCGAGATGATGTGACAGACTACAGCACCCGGCCGCCAACGACCTTCACGTATGATAGCACCCGCGCAGGCCGGTTGATCTATCAACCGAACGACCTGATGAATGCTTATATCGGTTATGAACTCAAGGGATTTTCGGCTCGAGTTTCGTTCTTATTCCAGGGCAATTCGGTGAGCTATGTCGGCGCATTCCCCGAGCAAGATGGTTATACCAAGGATTATTTCCGGATCGATGCTTCGGTGCGACAAACCCTGCCGTTCCCAGGGTTGGAAATCTATCTTGACATCAACAATCTCAACAATGAGAAAAATGAATCGGCTCAGCGATCGATCAATGGATTTACTAATGTCAAGCATTACGGCATGACAGCCAATCTCGGGATCAGAATCCGACGATAAAATTATTGAGCTAATAGCTGTTTCAAATTGGGTATTAGGCCCAAACGACCGTTCCAGTAGATCAGCCAATTTCGAATAATTCACCTTACCTATCATTAATTTTGAGGAGGAGGCTAAAGCTATGCGTCGTCTTGTTACGTTCCTGGTATGCCTGACATTTTTATCCGTATCACTTTTTGCTCAGCAAAAGGATACCACTTATGTCAAAGGCATGTATAGTGGAGGCATCGAGGGCGAATTGAACAATGTCGTTCAAGATGCCATCAATGCTGGAAAATTGTCGAGCACCGTTTTTAAGCTCAATCTGTACGACTGGTATGTCGTCACTGGTACGATAGAAGTGCCAGCCGGGGAAACCCTGGAGCTTGTCGCACCGCCTGCTGGGAATACTCAGCAAACCGCACCACCGCAGATTCTCTGGACGGCCAGCGGCAGCGTAACAAAGAATTTCCTCATCGCGGTTTACGGGAACCTGATCATGAAAAATATCTGGGTTAGGTTCGCAGATGCAGCCGGTGTTCAGACAGGGACTCCGATCGTATTCGAGGGCGCTTCGGTGGGAGAAGGGGATGTGAAAAATTATGGGACATTCGAAAATTGTATCTTCGAATGGATGCCCTGCCCTGCAGTCACCGCCTCTGGGTCGATTTGCGTTCGGAGTCGCCATTTTAATGGAGTGTTCAAAAATTGCTTCTTCCGTAACTGCACGGATCGACATTTCATGTATTATGGACGGGCGGTTTCATTTCCCTACGATGTCCCGGGCTATCATACCGACTCGGTATATTTCGAGAACTGCACCTTCACGAACATGGGCTATGTTTACATGCAGGAGGGCACGAATTACGGCGACAACGTTTATTTCAACCATTGCACCTTCTATAATGTCGTGATGTTTCCTTTGGAGAGCGGCTGGTGGTGGAGACTCAATGTCACCAACTGCCTGTTTGTCAATGTTTGGATGCTGGGATTCATTCCTGCCCAAGGGACGAACCCTGCCAGTGGCACTGTAACCATTACCCCAGTTCAATCCATCCCATTTTCCGTCCCCTTCACGGATGATGATAGACATATCCTGTTTGCCCACAGCGCTTATTATCTGGATAACTGGTTGGTTGATTGGATGCGCGGCGGCTGGGATAAAAATTATAGCAATACCCCCTGGAGACCGAATCCGAGGATTAACGAAGTCGGCAATCCATATAGCAAAGAACAGTATCGGCAACGGCTGTTCGATGCGATCCCTTATCCGCGGCCTATGATCGATAGCACCTCTATGGTATATTTTGATTCGACCTATATCGATGCCTCGGGAAACAAGGTCAAAGCATATCCTTACATCAATCGTGCCGCATTGTATGATGTCTGTGAATTGCGCGACAAGGTCAATCCGAGATTTATCGTTCCACCGCTGAATCTGGAGCCTTTGAAATATTTCCTCTGGCAGAAATGGAGCACCAATTTGGATACCATGTGGGCTTATATGCCAGAAGCGGGATTCAACCAGCAGTGGCCGTTACCAGAGAATTTGGCGTATTCCAATGATACGCTGCTGACCGCGGGAATGGGCGGCTTCCCATTGGGAGACCTCTATCACTGGTGGAATCCTGCCCTCAGAGAGGGAGCGAAGGACTATTACTCCGCGTGGCTCGCTCAGGCGGATGAGGAACGGGCAAAAATCGCTCGATGGCAAGAGCTCGGCCTCCATCCCGATAGCGCTTTGACGGTAAAGCCGATACCCAGCTCCACCATTCCAGAACAGTTCGCCTTGTATCAAAACTATCCCAACCCGTTCAATGCAATGACGAAGATCCGATATTCTGTCCCCCAAACCAGCCCTATCTCTTTAAAGGTCTACAATAATCTGGGACAGGAAGTGGCTACGCTATTCGAAGGTGTCCAACGAGCGGGCAACTATGAAGCTATTTTTGACGGCAGCAAACTGGCTGGTGGCGTCTATTTCTACCGTCTGCAATCAGATCGGCTCACAATCACTAAGAAGCTTGTGCTACTAAAATAACGACGCATCTTAATTTTTGAAATTGGATTTGATATTTGATCAAACTCGATATTTGCGAGAGGCAAATTCAGGTAGCTATGCTGAAGGCCTATTTGCCTGCGATCATAAAATAACAACACAACCACTTGATGTTCGATGAAACGAGAAATTACTTCGTTTTATCCGGAATGAAAATTATTTCGACATTACAAGAGAACAATTCATTAGATGTGATTTGAGCTAAATAGGGGCTCGGTCATTCCGAGCGAAGCAAAGGGATCTTTAAATTCATTTGCAGCGGATTGCATATTCGTTTCGCTCCCCGCAATGACTCGATGTTCGCTATTTAGTAAAAGTCTATTCATTAAACCAGAAAGGAGGTGTATGAAAATATCAGTCCCGGTTACAAAATTATGCCCTATGATCAATTTTAGCTATTGCAACAATCACCTAAATTAGAAGGAGAATCAAAATGATCAAAAAGGTTGGTAGAATTTGCGTTGCATTGGCTGTTATTCTGTTCCTATGGAATGTAGCAGCACAGTCACAGATCTATGTTCAACAATGGGGCAAAACCAATCGGGGGACGGCATGGCCAATCCTTAATACCGAAACTACGCCTCCCGGAAATGCCAGCATCGGATCTGGCGCAGCCCCAACCGGTTGGGCTACAATTCGTGGTGATTTCGGCCAGGTCTTTGAGGCAACCACTGCGCAGGCTGTTATCGTGAGTGGTAAGCTTGAGTTCGTTGGGGGTGGTGCTGGCAGTGCCTATACCCATCTGAG